>Ga0302214_1000130_pt1 | contig 19666 bp, 18 predicted proteins | sample II_Fen_N1_3_FD_194584 | JGI IMG/M metagenome (GOLD analysis project Ga0302214, IMG submission 194584) | Peat permafrost microbial communities from Stordalen Mire near Abisko, Sweden - II_Fen_N1_3 | ecosystem: Environmental > Terrestrial > Soil > Wetlands > Permafrost | place: Sweden: Abisko... | reverse complement strand
TCAAGGCTTCGGTGGCCATGCGCGGGCCGAGGTCGGAGCCGCCAATGCCCAGATTCACCACATCGGTGATCGCTTCGCCGGTATGGCCCTGAAGCTGGCCTTCGCGCACTTTTTCGGCAAACAGGCAGACGCGGGCCAGTTCGCTGGCGACTTCCTGAGAAATGCCCTGGCCCCACGGCGGATTGGGCACATGACTGCCGCGCAGCGCCACATGCAGCACCGCGCGGTGCTCGGTGCGGTTGATGCGCTCGCCGCGAAACATCGACTTGGCCTGCGCCATCACATGCGACTCGTCGGCCAGCGCAAACAGTTGCTGCAGCACGTCGCTGGTGACACGCTGGTGCGCGTAGTCGAGGGTCAGGCCCGCGCCGCTGGCCTGTAACTGCTCGCTGCGGTGCGGGTCTTTCAGCAGCTCGCGCAAATGTGGATTGGCGTTGTCGGACAGGGTTTGCAGGGTTTGCCAGGCGGCACGGTTCTGGGGCGGAACAAAGGGGTTCATGGCGATTATTTCTGTTTGTTTTTGTCAGTTTAAAGCGCCGCTGCGGCGGCGGTGGCTTCGCGGGCCAAGCGGGTGATTTCGGCCCAGTGGCCTTGCGCCACGGCGTCGGCGGGCGTGAGCCAGGAGCCGCCGACCATCGCCACATTCGGCTGGCGTAAAAATTCGCCCATGTTCGCCAGCGACACGCCGCCGGTCGGGCAAAACCGCATATCGCCCAGCGGGCCGCCCAGCGCCTTCAGCATCGCCAGACCACCGGCCTGCGCCGCCGGAAACAGCTTGACCAACGAAAAGCCGTAGTCCCGCGCCGCTATCACTTCGCCGGGCGTCATCACGCCGGGCATGAAGGGCAGTTTGCACTGAATGGCGGCCTGCACCAGCGCATCGGTCATGCCGGGCGACAGCGCAAAGCTGGCCCCCGCCGCCTGCACCAGCGCCATTTCATGCGCCCGCGTCACCGTGCCCGCACCGACGTGCATTTGCGGCACATGGCGCGCCACGGCTTCAATCGCGGGCAAACCGGCGACGTGGCGCAGCGTGATTTCCATCACGTCGATGCCGCCTTCAAGCAGCGCGTGGGCCATCGGCACGGCCTGCGCCGGGTCGGTGATGACGATGACCGGCACCACGCGGGACGTGAAAGCCGGGCGGACAAAAGTGGGGTGAAGGGCGGTGGTCATGAGGCTCCGTGGGTATCCTTGGGTATTCGTGGGTGAAAAGTGGTTGTGCAAAAACGCATCAAAGATGCGCCAGCAACGGCGACGCGCCTTCTTCGGCGTGCATCGCGTGGGCGCGAAACAGCGCAAACAGATCGCGCCCGGTGCCGCGCTGGTTGGCCGACAAGTCGGGCGTGGGCGCGACGCGCGAGGCCAGTTCGGCATCGCTGATGTCCAGACTGAGCTGCTGGCGCTCGCAGTCGAGCGTGATCATGTCGCCATCCTGCACCTTGCCGATGGCGCCGCCGTTGACGGCTTCCGGGCTGACGTGGATGGCGGCGGGCACCTTGCCGGACGCGCCGGACATGCGGCCATCGGTCACCAGCGCGACGTGAAAGCCCCGATCCTGCAGCAGGCCCAGCACGGGCGTGAGCTTGTGCAGCTCGGGCATGCCGTTGGCCTGCGGCCCCTGATTGCGCACCACGGCGACAAAATCGCGTTCCAGTTGGCCGTCCTTGAACAGTTGCAGCAGCTCTTTTTGATCGGTGACGACGACGGCCGGGGCTCGCACATTGCGGTGCTCTAGCTTGACGGCGGAGACTTTGATCACGGCGCGGCCCAGATTGCCCTTGAGCAGGCGCAGCCCGCCATCGGCGCTGAACGGATTGCTCACCGGGCGCAGCACCGCTTCGTCGGCGGATTGGGCGGGCACCGGACGCCAGTCGAGCTGGCCGTCGTTCAGCCACGGCTCGACGGTGTAGCGGCTCAGGCCGTGGCCCATGACGGTCTGCACATCGTCGTGCAGCAGGCCCGCGCCTAGCAGTTGCTGCATCAAAAAGCCCATGCCGCCAGCGGCCTGGAAATGGTTCACATCGGCGCTGCCGTTCGGATAAACACGCGCCAGCAGCGGCACGCAGGCCGACAGCTCGGAAAAATCATCCCAGTTGACGATCAGCCCCGCCGCCCGCGCCATCGCAATCAGGTGCATGGTGTGGTTCGTCGAGCCGCCGGTGGAAAGCAGCCCGACGATGCCGTTGACGACGACTTTGGCGTCGATCTGGTAGCCCATGCCAGTTTGCGCGTCCTTGCTTTGCGACAGCGCCACGGCGCGCTGCACGGCGGCGGTGGTCAGCGCCTCGCGCAGCGGCGTGCCGGGGTTCACAAACGACGAGCCGGGCAAATGCAGGCCCATGATTTCCATCAGCATCTGGTTCGAGTTGGCCGTGCCGTAAAAGGTGCAGGTGCCCGCGCCGTGGTAGGCAGCCTGCTCGGCGGCCAGTAAGGTTTCGCGGCTGGCCAGACCTTGGGCGTACTGCTGGCGCACTTTGGATTTTTCGTCGTTCGACAGGCCCGAAACCATAGGCCCGGCTGGCACAAACACGGCGGGCAGGTGGCCGAATTGCAGCGCGCCCATAAACAAGCCCGGCACGATCTTGTCGCACACGCCCAGAAACAGCGCCGCGTCAAACACGTTGTGCGACAGGCCGACGGCGGTGGCCAGCGCGATCACGTCACGCGAGAACAGCGACAGCTCCATGCCGCTTTCGCCCTGCGTGATGCCGTCGCACATGGCGGGCACGCCGCCCGCCACCTGCGCCGTGGCGCCAACGGCGCGGGCGACGGCGCGGATGCGTTCTGGGTAATGTTCATACGGCTGGTGCGCCGAGAGCATGTCGTTGTACGCGGTGATGATGCCGACGTTGGGCTGGCGCTCTTGCTGCAGCACCAGCTTGTCGTTGATCGGCATGGCGGCGTAGGCGTGGGCCATGTTGGCGCAGCCCATGCCAGCGCGGTAAGGGCCGGGCTTTTTCGCGCCTGCCAACATGGACAGATAAGCCGAGCGTGAGGCGGCGCTGCGCTGCTCGATGCGCTTTGTCACGGCGGCCAGCGTGGCGTTCAAAGGGGTGGAGGCGGAAGTAGTCATGATGAGATCCAAAGAGCGACTGGCGTTTGGGTTTGATGCAGCACGCAGGAAACCGGGTATTGCGCGCTGATGCCTTGCTGCGCCAGTCGCAGGGTGGCGAGTTTGTCGGCGCCGCTCAGCGGCAGCACGATGTGGCGTGCGCGCAGCAGCTGGGCCAGCGGCTGCGTCAGGCGCTGGTAGGGCGCGTTGGCGGGCGGGTTCGCCAGTTCAATGGCGATGCAGGCGTGTGGGTTGCTCACATCCAGCGCATCGGCCAGATTGAGCGCGTCGGGAAACAGCGACGCCGTGTGGCCGTCAGCGCCCATGCCCAGCACCAGCACGTCGGTGGTGCCAGCAGCTTGCAAGGCGAAGCTGGCGATTTGGGCCAGCACATCGGGCGCTGGCAGCGGTTCAGCGGCTTGCTCGACCATAGGCGCGAAGCTCGCGGCGCTGGCGTTTTCCTGCAGTAAATGGGTACGCACCAGCAGCGCATTGCTGTCCGGGTGCGTGCAGGGAACGCAGCGTTCATCGACCAGCGTGACGCGCACCTTGGACCAGTCGATCAGGTGGCGGCGCAGCGCCTGAAACAGCGTTATCGGCGACTTGCCGCCCGACACGCTCAGCACAGCAAAGCCGCGCTCGGCAATCGCCGCGTCCAGCCGCTGGGCGATGTCTTGTGCCAGCTCGGTGTTCACATTGGCGCTCATTCAAGCCTCCTCGAACCAGGACAGGTCTTCACGCGCCATCAGGGCTGACGACGCCGCTGGCCCCCAGCTTCCGGCGGAGTAGCGGCGCGGCTTGTCGTCCAGCGCTTTCCAGCCGTCCAGAATCGGCTCGACCCACATCCACGCCGCTTCCAGCTCGTCGCGGCGCATGAAATGCGTCAGGCGACCTTTGATGACGTCGATCAGCAGGCGCTCGTAGGCTTCGGCGCGGCGTTTGTCGGAGGACGACTGCAAATCCAGACTGAGCTTGACCGGGTGCAGCGTCATGCCCGAGCCGGGTTCTTTGACCATCATCGCCAATTGAATCGTCTCTTCGGGCTGCAGGCTGATGATGAGGCGGTTCGGCTCGTGGTTGGCCACCTCGCCGAAGATGGAATACGGCTGGTCGGCAAACTCGATGATGATTTCCGACTGGCGCTTTTGCAGGCGCTTGCCGGTGCGCAAGAAAAACGGCACGTTCGCCCAGCGGGCGTTGTTGATGTGGGCGCGCAGCGCGACAAAGGTTTCGGTGCGGCTGTCCGGCGGCACGTTGTCTTCTTCAAGGTAGCCTTTGACGGCAGCGCCTTCGGAAGCCCCGGCGGCGTACTGGCCGCGCACCGTGTCGCGCTTGATGTCGGCCAGGTCCATTTTTTTCAGCGAGCGCAGCACCTTGAGCTTTTCGTCACGCACGTCATCGGCGTCGAGCGAAATCGGCGGCTCCATGGCGACGATGCACAGCAGTTGCAGCAGGTGGTTTTGCACCATGTCGCGCATCGCGCCCGCGCCGTCGTAAAACCCGGCGCGGCTGCCGACGCCGACGGTTTCGGCAACGGTGATCTGCACGCTTTTGATGTACGGGGCGCGCCACAGCGGCTCGTAAATGGCGTTGCCAAAGCGCAGCACCATCAGGTTTTGCACCGTTTCTTTGCCCAGATAGTGGTCGATGCGGTAGATCTGCTGCTCGTCAAAGTAGCGCGCCACTTCGGTGTTGATGGCGCGGGCCGAGGCCAGATCGGTGCCCAGCGGCTTTTCGAGCACGACGCGCGCCTGCGCATCCACGAGTCCGGCGCCCGAGAGATTGGCGCAAATCTGCGTGAACAGGCTCGGCGCGGTGGCCAGGTAAAACACGCGCAGGGCCGGTTGCGCGCACAGCGCATTCAGCCTCGCGTAGTCGCTTTGCTGCGTCACGTCCATGCCGACGTAGTTGAGCCGGGCCAGAAAGTTTTGCCAGTCGCTGGCGCTGAAGGCGCTTTCTTCGATAAAGGCGGGCGAGTGGCTGTCGATGAAGGCCACGTACTCTTCGCGCGTCCAGCTCTGGCGGCCAATGGCGATGATGCGCGCATCCGGCGTCAGCCTGCCGTGCAGGTGCGCCATGTACAGCGCGGGCAGCAGCTTGCGGAACGATAAATCGCCCGCGCCGCCAAAGATCACCAGATCAAGCGGGGCAGCGGAGGTTTGAGTAGGGATGGGCATCATGGTGATTTTAATTTAGTTACTTAAATTGTAGATATTTTTATGTAATAAAGTTACGTACCGATTTCAATTTGTCTCACGCATTGAACCGAAGAAGCATGACATCGGGGACGCCAGGCCCGTCACGGGCTTATGGCGGCAACGCTTGCTGGCACGCGCCCTGCCAGGTCATGTCTGGCGTTTTCATTCAGTAAACGGCTTTCAGGAACAAATCCCAGTCGGGCGCAAAGTTGGCGTGCAGCGGCAGCAAGGCGCCGCCCAGCGCCCGCGCATCCGAGCCAATGCTGCCCGCCAGCAGCGTGGCGGGCCACAGGCCTTCCCAGTTGTAATCGGCCAGGGCGCTGCGCGTGGATTCCATCAGGCGCTCCAGCAGTGGGCGACAAAATGAGCCGTCCAGCACGATGGCATCCAGGTCCAAAAAGGCGCTGCCGCTGACAATGCAGTGCGCCAGCGCATTGGCCGCGCAGCCAATCCAGGCGGTGGTTTCTGGTTCAAACGGGGCTTGCATGGCGCGTTCGTCGTAGGCGGCGGCTGGGTCCAGCCCTTTGGCGTTGAAGCGTTGCTCCAGCTCCCACAGCGATGCCCGGTCCAGCAGTTGCTCGGGCTTGCCCTCGCCCTGGCGGGCCAGATGCAGCGGCACGGAAGCCACGGCGCCCGCGTTGCCGTTCAGTCCGCTGTGCAGGTGAGAATTGATGACCAGCCCGCCGCCCACAAAGGTATCGACAAACAAATACAAAAAACTTTTCAGGTCGCGCCCGCAACCGGCCACCAGTTCGGCCACGCAAGCCGCTGACGTGTCCTTGGCAAAGCTGACCGGCAGGTCGGTCATGCGCTGCACCTCGGCGGTTAGATCCATCTGATTCCAAATGTTGGCCTGGGCTTCAGACAGCCCGAGCAGGCGGTGCCAGCCGCCCATCAAAAACGGCGCCGCGACGCCGACACCGACCAGCCGTGAACTCAACGGGCCCAGCTCGTCGCGCAAGGCGTTCAGGTTTTGATTCAGCGCGGGCAGCAGCACGGCAGCGTCGGGAAAGGCATAGGCCAGCGATTTGCGCTGGCGCACGCGGCCGGTGAAATCGACCAGCAGCCAGTCGGTGTTGCGCCGCCCGATCTTGATGCCGACGGAAAAAGCGCCGTCCGGGTCCAGCGCCAGCGGCACCGAGGGCTGGCCAATGCGCCCGCGCACCCGCGCATGGCGGATCAGCAGGCCGTCTTCTTCCAGCCGGGTCGTGATCAAGCCGATGGTTTGCGCCGTCAATCCGGTCAGGCGCGCCAAGTCGGCCTTGGGCAGGCTGCCGTTTTGGCGAATCGCCTGCAAGACCACCCGTTCATTGAACTGACGCATGCCGACATGGTTGGAGCCGCGCGGGCGCAGCAACGGCGGCGGACGGGAGGCGGTGGCGTCAGGCATCGGCACAGTCGCCGTTGCAGGAATGGGTTGGGTGGCCAAGTTGTGCTTCATGGACGCAGAGTTTCGCCGATAACGCCCTTGCGCAAAATGAAGTTGCCAAAGGGTTGCAGCTCACCGGTCACGACAATCGCGCAGGCGCCGCGCACGCGCTCGTAAAACGCATAACGCTCGACCGATTCAGCCTGCTGGCCGGGCAACAGGCTGGGTTCGAGCAGGCCCAACACCTCGCGCTGCAGCGCCGATAAATAAGGCGGCTGCGTGTCAGACACTTGCATGAAAGCCACCGGGTGCGTCACATCGGCGGCCAGCGGCAGCAGCGCGCTGATCGCTTGGACCACCTGCGCCATGCTCGCGCCCGGCAGGCGCAGCACCGGCTTGCCCGCGCCCAGACTGAGCGCGGTGAAGTTGGCATCGGCCAGCAGCAGCGCCTCGTCGTGGCCCATTTCCATCAGCAGCTTGAGCAGCTCCGGCGTGATGAGCGGATCGATTCCTTTAAGCATGGGCTTCTTCCGGCAGTTCGTCAGCGGACATGGCGCCGGTCATCACCGCCACCGTGTCGCTCATGCTGATGTGCTTGGGGTTGACCACGGCAGCGCGCTTGCCCAGCCGGGCGATGTGGATGCGGTCGGCGATTTCAAACACATGCGGCATGTTGTGGCTGATGAGAATCACCGGCAGGCCTTTGTCGCGCACGCGGCGGATCAGCTCCAGCACCATATTGCCTTCTTTCACGCCGAGCGCGGCGGTCGGCTCGTCCATGATGACGACATGCTGGGCAAAGGCGGCGGCGCGGGCGACTGACACGCACTGGCGCTGGCCGCCCGACAGCGTCTCGACCGCCTGCGTCATCGAGCGGATGCCCACTTTCAGGTCGTTCATCCGCGAGACGCTTTCTTCCAGCATTTTTTTCTTGTCAAGCAGGCGCAGGAATTGGCCAAAAAAACCGGGACGGCACAGCTCGCGGCCCAAGAACAGGTTTTCGGCAATCGTCATCGCCGGGGCGACAGCCAGATCCTGATAGACGGTTTCAATGCCAGCGCGGCGCGCGTCTTTCGGGCTCTTGAAGCGAATCGGCTGGCCGTCGAGCAGGATTTCGCCTTCGTCGGGAATCGTGGCGCCCGACAGGCACTTGATCAGCGAGGACTTGCCGGCGCCGTTGTCGCCGATGACGGCCAGAATTTCACCGGCGCGCAGTTCAAAATCGACGCCGTCCAGCGCCGTAACCTGGCCGTAGCGTTTGACCAGGCCCTTGGCCTGCATCACGATGGGGGCATGCGTGTTCATTAACGAACTCCTTTGCGAGACATCTGGTCAGTGGCCACGGCCAGAATCACCAAAATGCCGGTGACCAGAACTTGATAAACCGAGGACACGCCCATCAGCGTCAGGCCGTTGCGGAACACGCCGACAATCATCGCGCCCATCAGGCTGCCCAGCACCACGCCGCGCCCGCCAAACAGGCTGGTGCCGCCCAGCACCACGGCGGTGATGGCGTCGAGATTTTCGGTCTGCCCAGCGTTCGGGTCGCCCGCGCCGGTGCGCGCCACCGACAGCAGCGCGGCCACGCCGTAAAACAGGCCCGCCAGCACATACACGCCCAGCAGCACGCGCTCGGTCGGGATGCCGGTCAGCCGCGTGGCTTCAGGGCTGTTGCCGACGGCGTAGATATGGCGGCCCGGCGCGGTTTCGCGCAGCCACAACCAGGTGGCGACATACAGCGCCAGCATCAGCAGCACGCCGTAAGAAATCGAGGTGCCGCCCAGCGAGAAAGTGTTGCCCAGAAAAGTCATGCTCGCCGGAATGTCGGTCACGGTTTGTGAGCCGGAATACAGCTGCGTCACGGCAAAGGCGATGTTCAGCGTGCCCAGCGTGACGATGAACGGCGGCAGCTTGATGCGCGTGACCAGCAGGCCGTTGATCAGGCCAAACAGCATGGTGACGGCCATGCCGCAGGCGATGGCGACCGGCGCGGGAAGCCCGAAATCGGCGGCCAGCTTGGTCATCACAATGCCGCCGAGTGCCATCACCATGCCACAGGACAGGTCAATGCCAGCGGTCAGAATAATCAGCGTCTGGCCGATGGCGATCACACCGACGACCATGACTTGCTGCAGGATCAGCGCGAAATTCTGGCTGGACAGAAAACGCTCGCTCTGGCTGGTAAAAAAGGCGCAGGCCAACAGCAAGGCGATAAAAGGCCCGAGAGTCGCCAGCGGGGGAAGTTTGAAGGGCAGTGTTTTCATGGTGTGGACATGGCTTGTGAGGGTGGGGTGCCGCTAAGACCAATGCAAGCCCCGGCTTGACGCGGCGTTGCACTGGCTCAAAGAGCTGGCACGGCAGTCCGGCGATACCCGCAGACCCCCCAGCTCTGAGAGGCTTGCGCCTTAGAACGAGTGGCTCACCCCCATCGTGTAGAGGTGGGTGTCGGTGCTGGGCAGCGCGGTATAGCTGGTGCGCGTGCCGTGGTAGCCGGTGTACAGCGAGGTACGCTTGGACAGCGCGTACTGGGCGGCCAGGCTGATGCCCTTGCGCTTCATGTCGCCAGCGGCCACGTTGTCGCTCGAACCGGCAAAGCCGCCCGAGATCGACAGCGCGCTAGACACCGGCACCGTGGCGCCCAGCGTCCAGTCGCGGGTGGCCATGTTGTCCTTGGTTTGACGGCCAATGCCAGCCAGCAGCGTCGCCACGCCAAAGTTGTAATTGGCATTCACGCGGGTGAATTTCTTCGCCGACACCGAACTGTCATCGCGCTCGGTCTGGTAGCCCAGCGCCAGCAGCAGCGGGCCGTTGGCGTACTTGACATTCAACGCGGCGACGGAGCCAGCACTGACAGCGGCTGTTTTGTTTTCGCCCAAGCTGTAGCTGGCGGCGGCGCTCAGACCGCTGAAATCAGGCGTGAAATAAATCACCGAATTGCGCGGGTTGTAGGTGTAGCCGCCCACAGCGCCACCGTAAAACACGCCGCTGTTGGGCGACAGATCAGAGTCCCAGGCGGCGTTGGACGAGCCCTTCATTTCGTCGAAGGCCGACCAGACCTTGCCCAGCCGCACTTCACCGAAACCGCCGGACAGGCCAACATAAGCATTGCGGCTGAACGCCTGGCTCAGCGGCTTGGTGCCGTTCTGGCTGTCGCCCAGCGCGGCGCCGTTGTCGGTGGCAAAGCCCTGCTCCAGCAGGAAATTGGCTTTCAGGCCGCCACCGAGGTCTTCGCTGCCCTTGAAGCCGAAACGGCTGGTATTGAGCCTGCCGCTGTCCACTTGGGTCTGCGTGACGCCGCCGCTTTTGACGCTGCTGATCGAGGCATCAACAATGCCGTACAGCGTCACGGAGGACTGGGCCAATGCCGCGCCAGAGGCAGCCAGAACGGCCAGAGCCATCAAACTTTTTTTCATGAAAATCTCCAAAATGATTGAAACGGTTGACTTGTTTTACTTCTTGCCCCAGCACAGCTCAGTGCCGGTTTTGACATCTTTGCTATCGACGCCGGGCAGCGCCTTGGCGGCAATCAGCATCACGCCGGTGTCGGTGTAGCCGCTGACTTTCTTGCCGGTTTTGGCGTATTCAACGCCAGCGGCCACGCCCATTGCGGCCATCTTCAGCGGGTATTGCTGCGAGGTGGCGCTGATGACGCCTGCACCCACGTCCTTGATGCCCGCGCAGCCGCCATCGACCGACACGATGACCACGCCTTTTTCCTTGCCAGCGGCCTTCAGCGCCTTGTAGGCACCGGCGGCGGCGGGTTCATTGATCGTGTACACAAGGTTGATCGCCGGGTTTTTCTGCAGGCAGTTTTCCATGCCGGTCTGGCCCTTGGCGGCGTCGCCAAAGCTGTCGGCCATGCAAACGACTTCAGTGGGCTGGGCCAGGTTGTTGCTCTTGGCGTCCTGCGATGCCAGGCCAAAGCCTTGCAAGAAACCGTTGTGACGCTGGGCGCCGACCGGGTGGCCGGGAAACAGATCCAGCGTGGCGATCACCGGCGCTTTGCCGCCGAGCGCCGCTTTGGCGTACTGGCCGATCAGCACGCCTGCTTTGAAGTTGTCGGTGGCAAACAGGCCATCGACGGCGCTGACCGGGTCGGTCGGGCTGTCCAGCGCAATCACCATCACGCCTTTGTCTTGGGCGCGCTTGATGGCCGGAATGATCGCTTTGGCATCGCTGGGCGTGATCAAAATGGTCTTGACGCCTGCCGCCATCATGTTTTCCATCGCCGTGATTTGCCCGGCGTTGTCGCCGTCGGTCTTGCCAGCGGCGCTGATGACCTTGACGCCGAGCTTTTTGCCCTCGGCTTCAGCGCCCTCTTTCATTTTGATGAAAAACGGGTTGCTGTCCGTTTTGGTGATCAGCCCGATCACGATGGGATCGGCGGCGATGGCGCTAGAAGCGGCAAAGGCCAAAGCCGTCAGGGCCAGGGCAGTGGTGAAAGTTTTCATGTTGTCTCCTCGATGGACGAGTGATGGTGGTGCGGTCAGGCTGGAGGGCTGTCGATTTACGCTTTACGTTTGGGCGCCTACGAACTATAGTTGAGACACACTAACTAAATCAAGTTACTTTAATTATGGAAAACCCTTATAAAACCCTAAAAATTGCCACCGCTGGCGAAGCTTTGATTGATTTAATCCGGCGCCCCGATGGTTTGTTCGACCCCTGCATCGGCGGCTCGGTGTTCAATTTCACGCGGGCGATGGCGCGCCAGAGCATTGGCACGCTGTACCTGAACCCGCTGTCGGCGGATCGTTTTGGCCGACAGTTGGCTGGGGCGCTGGTCGCTGATGGCGTGGAGTTGGCACACCCGCAGCCGGTGCAGGAAACCACCTCGCTGGCCGTGGTGGGCCTGAGCGAATCGGGCCAGCCCGACTACGCGTTTTACCGCCAAGGCGTGGCCGACCGCGCCGTGACGGCCGCCGATTTGACTATCGCCTGCGCCGCCGTGCCGACGCTGGAGATGGTCTGCAGCGGCTGCCTGGCGCTGGCGCCCGAGGACGCCGGTATTTATCTGCCCTGGCTGGCCGCCTGCCGCAAGGCGGGCAAAACCGTCGTGGTCGATGCCAACCTGCGCCCGTCCGTGATGCCCGACATGGCCGCGTACCGACGCAACGTGCTGGCCGCGCTGCAGTTCGCCGACGTGGTCAAGGCCAGCGACGAAGACCTGGGCCATTTGGGCATTGAAGGCAGCACGCCGCTAGAACAGGCGAAAAACCTGTTCGCCCGCACCGGCGCCAGCCTGATGGCGCTGACGCTGGGCGGCGAAGGCGCCTGCCTGCTCACGCGCAGCGGCCAGATCTGGCAGGGCCGCGAAGCCGTTGCTGTCGAAGTGGTGGACACCGTCGGCGCGGGCGACTGCTTTTTAGCGGGCCTGCTGACGGCGGTGCTGCTGGAAAAAGAGCTGGCGCCAGCCCTGACGCTGGCGCAGCTCGAAGACGCCGCCGCCCGGCGCATCCTGTCACACGCGCTGGCCAGCGCCAGCCTGTGCGTGATGCAGCGCGGCTGCGTGCCGCCGACGCGGGAGGAGGTGCAGGCTAGGACTGGGCGGTTTGGTTGCGTGATGGCTGCGATTTAATCTTCGCCAAATTTTAGATTTTCCTAAATGATTTGACGACTAAAAAGTTGTTGTTTTAGAACTAAGATTTCCCCCACCGTGCGGATTAGGTGGGGGAATTTGGTAGGATGGGTGTCGTCTAATCTACTTTAGAAAATATTTATGAGTTACGTACTAGCAACCACCCATAGCAAAGGGCAGTGGTACAAATTCAACTTCAACTCTTCACTTAAAGAAGGTGAATTTATTTTACTCAATGAACTCGATTTGCACGAAGTACCTTGCTTTGGCGACAAAGAGACAGCTAAGTTAGCTGCTAAAGTTCTTTGTTTAAAAACATGGCGCTACGTGAAAATTTAGTTTCTAACCCGGTGCTCAAGCCGCTCCGCATACTGCGGGCGGCTTACCTAGTTCCTTAGTCCACTTATTTCAACTATACCGCCACCAAGACAAAAGTAATACGACATGTCTCAAGCTCTGCACTACCCAAGCATTGAATTCGGCGATATTGATGCACTAAAACGCGCATTGCTGGTATGGGATAGAGTTCACCGAATCGTCCCCGCTGGATATCAGCCACATGATCAATCTGAAATTCAGATGGCAGTCCAGTCCGGTGCAGTCATGAATTTAACCGTTGATGCTCAAGAGAAATTTTCGGCTGCACATCGATTCCTTGACTTTCACCATCTCAGAAATAGTACCAGTTCGCGCCTAACCTGGCCCGCAGGCTTTTCTACAGAAACGTTCACAAACATAAACCCTGAGAAAATCGATGCCAAGCTTTTGCCGCTTTTCGAGGAACTGGCAACACGCGTTACCGCTGATGGCTTCTTGGAAGTGCCACACAAGCTTGCAGGCGGCTATATGTTTTATTTGGCCACCTCAATAGCTGAACAGCGTTCCTTGAACTTAACAACTGACTCATCGGACTATTGGGCGGTTGGAACGTACTTCGCAAATGAAGGGTGTTTCACAGAACGAGTTTATGATGAGCACGCAAATTCATACCTTGCCAACCTAGCCATTGATGATTTATTGCCAAACGATCTTTCGTCGGTCGACATAGAGCAACTGCTACGCTTTAGGAACGATACGATGGAAATCAGAAACATCTTTCAGCGCGAACTGGAACTACTTCGCGATGAAGTATCACGATGCAACAACAAGGAACACGCGCGCTACATCGTTCAAGACTTCATTAAGCGTTTTGAAAGTGCCAAGGAAGAATATCGGAACACACTAAAATTTTTCAATAAAACGGACATTTGCAGCCTGTTTTCTGTTGGGGTTCCAGTTGCAGCCACGATGATTGCGCTTCCCACTCTAGCGGGTGGTGACCCATACGATCCAATTCGTATTGGTGCAGGGGTGCTGATTGGAGCTGTCTCGGCACTTGCAACTCGTGAGATGGGCCACAAGCCAAAGACAATTGCATCTTACTTGGTAGATGCTGAAAGAATTACGCGAACCCCGAGTTTTTTGCTGCATCGAAAATTTGAAGAATTCATTAATGACTAAATACTTGTATAAAATCGTGGAGATACTAGCTACTCGCACGGCAGCCTAACAGGGCGTTGCACCTGATGGCGCACTTTACGTTAGCCCGCGTTGGTTTTCGCTCATTACCGAACTTTCGGAGAAACACATGCGTTACCTGATTGCATTGGTCTTGTGCGTCCTGCTGGCACCCCTGCAAGTACATGCTTGCCTAGGGGCCAGTTCGGAGGACACACTTTTTTTTGATCCCATTCCCGAGATGCAACCCGATGCGGATGTAATTGCGAAAGTAATTCTATTGAATGTATCGGTTTTGGACTTCTATAAAGGAACCGCCACTGCAAAAGTCTTACAGGTTCTCAAGACCCCTGACGAAAGAGTCCATCCAGGCAGCATAATTTCCATGAAATTCATGGTCTCAAGCTGCGGTCCCCATCATAGAAGCGGCAACCAAGGAAAAATCATTGCAAAAGCAGGTGCTGACGGCGAAGGCCGCCTTGTGTTGTATCCGTATATGCGCCGATATAATGATGGCAACATCACGGTTCCATGCATGGCTAGATTGCATGGAAAGATATCTGATTATTGTGCGAACAATTAGTGGTAGTGGTTTAATTTTGACTGTTTTTTAGTAATATATTGATGGTTTACAGGAATGCTTATGTCCTGTACGAGCGGCACCAGCTCGATTAAACCACCGCCAATATTTAATACAATGCCCCATCAAACGAATTAAACAACTTAACGCCAAACGACCTGAAGTCGGAAATATTCCAGGTCACAACCACCAGATTATTCACTTTTGCCATCGCTGCAATCATGGCATCTTCATACAGCGTATCCGAGGTCTTGTGCATCAATTTTGCCCAGGCCCGGAAAATAGAAACATCTATCGAAATGACGTTGTAGCTCTCGGCAATCAAATCCAGCCATTGCTCAAGCTGACAGGCTTTGTCTGCATCCTGGTTGCGTGTCATTTCTATGCCAGCCTGAATCTCGCCCAGCGTCACGGCGGAAATAAACAAGTCTTTGTCTTCACTATTTTGAAGCCAGGCGACTACAGCGCCATGCGGCTTTTGACGCCGGAGTTCAGAAATAATATGGGTGTCCAGCAAATACACGCAATGACTCCAATTCCTGAATAGCACGGCGACGCGCGTTGCCACGCGCAGGAATCACCAAATCAGTTCGACCCAAGCAGGTTTAACGCTCGCCCCAGCACAGCGCGGTGCCGGTTTTAACGTCCATGCTGTAAACATGCGGCACGGCCTTGGCGGCGACCAGGGTCACGCCGGTGTCGGTGTAGCCGTGGGCTTTTTTGCCGGTTCTGGCGTATTCGACGCCAGCGGCCACGCCCATCGCCGCCATCCTGAGCGGATACTGCTGCGCGGTGGCGGCAATCACCCCGGCGCTGACATTTCTGACGCCTTCACAGCCGCCATCAATCGACACGATGACCACGTCTTTTTCCTTGCCTGCCGCCTTCAGCGCCTTGTAGGCACCGGCGGCGGCGGGTTCGTTGATGGTGTAAACGAGGTTGATGGCCGGGTTTTTCTGCAGGCAGCTTTCCATGCCGCTCTGGCCCTTGGCCGCGTCGCCAAAGCTGTCGGCCATGCAGACGACTTCAGCCGGTTTGGCCAGCTCGTCGCTCTTGGCATCCTGCGACGCCAGGCCAAAACCCTGCAGAAAACCATTGTGGCGCTGGGCGCCGACCGGGTGGCCGGGAAACAGGTCCAGCGTCGCAATCACCGGCGTCTTGCCGTTCAGCGCGACTTTGGCGTACTGGCCGACCAGCATGCCGGCCTTGTAGTTGTCGGTGGCAAACAGCGCATCGACGGCGCTGGCGGGCTCGGTCGGGCTGTCCAGCGCAATCACCATCACGCCTTTTTCCTGGGCTTTTTTGATCGCCGGAACAATCGCTTTGGCATCGCTGGGCGTGATCAAAATCGTCTTGACGCCTGCGGCAACCATGCTTTCAATGGCGGCGACCTGCCCGGCGTTGTCGCCGTCGGTCTTGCCTGCGGCGCTGATGACCTTGACGCGCAGTTTGTGCGCGGCATTTTCCGCGCCCTCTTTCATTTTGATAAAAAAGGGATTGCTCTCGGTTTTGGTGATCAGCCCGATCACGACCGGGTCTGCAGACTCCGCAGCAAGGGCGCTGGAAACGGCAAATGCCAAAGCCGTCAGGGCCAAGGCAATGGTGAGATTTTTCATGGTGTCTCCTCGATAGACGAGTGATAGTTTTGCGATCCAGCTTGAACGCCGGGATTTGCGCAGGACGGTTGGGCGCCTGCAAACTATAGTGGAGACACCACCATTAAATCAAATTACTTTAGTTATGGAAAACCCTGAGGCGGTGCTCAGCCTTTGAGCGCGGCGCGCATCGCGTCAATTTCGGCCAGATAGTCGGGCTTGCCAAAAATCGCGCTACCGGCCACGAAGGTGTCGGCGCCCGCGTCGGCGATGCGGCGGATGTTGCCCGCCTTGATGCCGCCATCGACTTCGAGGCGAATATCCTTGCCCGTGGCGTCGATGCGCTTGCGCGCCTGTTCGATCTTGCGCAGCGCCGATTTGATGAAGCTCTGGCCGCCAAAGCCGGGATTCACGCTCATGATGAGGATCAGGTCAATGTCGTCGATCATCCAGTCCAGCACGTCCAGCGACGTGGCCGGGTTGAACACCAGACCGGCCTTGCGGCCCTTGCCCTTGATGGCCTGCACGCTGCGATGCACATGGCTAGAGGCTTCCGGGTGAAAGCTGATCAGGTCAGCGCCCGCGTCGATAAAGGCGGCAGCCAGGTTATCGACCGGCTGCACCATCAGGTGTACGTCAATCGGCACAGCCGTGCCGTCGGCTTTTTTGGCATGCGGCTTGAGCGCCTGGCAAACCATAGGCCCGAAGGTCAGGTTGGGCACGTAATGGTTGTCCATCACGTCAAAGTGGATCCAGTCAGCGCCAGCGGCAATGACGTTTTTCAACTCCTCGCCCAGACGGGCAAAGTCAGCTGACAGCAAGGATGGGGCAATGCGGTAGGTGGGCATGGTTTTAGGCATGAGCAGAATTGTCGCAGCAACTTGGCGCGCTGTCAGGGTGCGCGGCGTTCTCCCTTTTGGGGTTCACCCTAACGCGACAGGAGCGGCGCGGTTAATATGGACGTCACTTGTTTTGCCCGTCCAGCCCGTTCTGATTGACCATGCCCAAATACCAATTCTCCTGCGAAGTCGTCTCCCACTACCTGCCCGAGCAGTCCGAGCCAAGGGAGAGCGTCTATGGCTTTTCCTACACCATCACCATCACCAACACCGGCGAAGTGGCCGCACAGTTGATCTCGCGCCACTGGCTTATCAACGACGCCAACGGCCTCAATGAAGAGGTCAAAGGCTTGGGCGTGGTCGGCAACCAGCCGGTGCTCAAGCCCGGCGAGTCGTTTCAATACACCAGCGGCTCGCGCCTGCGCACGACCAGCGGCACCATGCACGGCAGTTTCTTTTGCGTGGCCGAGGACGGCGAGCGCTTCGAGGCGGCAATTCCGCTGTTTGTGCTCGAAGCCAGCCACGGCGACAGTCCGCCCAAACGCGTGCTGCATTAAGCAGCGCCCCACCAAAGCCCTCCATGAAAAACCTGCCCGCCCTGCTCCAAGCCCTGGACCCTGAAGCGGGTCTGGCCGAACGTCACCTCTGGCTGATCCGGCTGTTTGAATGGATTCGCGGCGAACAGCGTTCAGTGCCAGCGGCGCTGGCGCGGGTGCAGGCTTTCATCGACGCCGTGCAGCAGCAGCCCGAGGCGCTGGCACGACTGCAGGCTTGGTGGGCAACGCTGAGTCAGACGGTCGATATCACGCCGCTGCTGGCCGATTTTGGCTTTGCGCCGCGCACCGCTTTTCTCAGCGAACTGGCCGAGCGCCTGCGCCGCAAGCTGCTGCCCGGCACGCCGGAAACCTGCGACGCCTCCGCGCTGTTCGCGCTGGTGGCGTCCACCCGCTTTGATGCCCAGTGGCTGGGCGCGCTCGAAGAGCCGCAGATGGCCCAGCTAGCCGCACTGCTGTCGGCCAGCCCGGAACGCGACACGCTGCAGTGGCAGCACAGCCTGCTTGACGCCCTGAGCTACTGCACCGCGCAAATCCGCGCCACCGGCTTTGACCCCGAGCTGCGGCTACGTCTGCAGCGTGAGCATCCGCAGGTGCGCGCCTTTCACGCGCTGCCCGCCGATGCGCAGGAGTTGCAGCAGGTCTTTTTCGGGCCAAGCCGCAATGAAACCGTGCTGCAAAGCACCGTCTTGCAATACCGCGAACGGCTCGACGCCTGCCGCCAAGCAGTCAACAGCATGTATTCGCATGTCGAAGAAAACGGCATTTCCGTCGGCATGGTGTTCCGGCTGCGCCAGCTACGCGCACGCCTGCTGCGGGCACGCGAACTGCTAGACGCGCTGCTCTCGCCAAAACCGGCGATGACGGCGCTCAAGCTGCTGGCGCGCCGCGTCATCATTGCCCAGGACGGCAAAAGCGTCAGCGCGCTGATCAGCGCCAACACCTCGTTGCTGTCGGCCAAAATGGCCGAGCGCAGCGCCGAAACCGGCGAGCATTACATCACCCGCAACCGGCACGAATACCGCGACATGCTGGGCAACGCGATGGGCGGCGGTGCCGTCACCGCGCTGACGACGCTGCTCAAGTTCATGGTGATGGGCCTGGGCCTGTCGGCGTTCTGGGGCGGCTTCTGGGCCAGCGTGGTTTACGCCAGCACCTTTATCCTGATCCAGTTGCTGCACTTCACGCTGGCGACCAAGCAGCCCGCGATGACAGCGCCCGCGATGGCCGCCAAGCTCAAGGACATTGACTCGAACGAATCGCCGACGACGCTGACCGATTTTGTCGATGAAGTCGCGCACCTGGTGCGCTCCCAGGTGGCCGCCGTGATGGGCAATTTGTTGATGGTGGTGCCCGCCGTGCTGCTGGTCAATGCCGCGCTGCAACTGCTACTGGGCCGCCCGATGATCGACGCCAAAGAGGCCCACCATGTCATCGAATCGCTGACGCTGCTCGGCCCGACGCTGCTGTGGGCGGGATTCACGGGCGTGGTGCTGTTCGCCTCCAGCATGATCGCGGGCTGGGTTGAAAACGGCTTTGTGCTGCACCGCATGGATTCGGCGCTGCGGCACAACCCGCGCCTGACCGCCGCACTCGGCACCGAGCGGGCGGCGCGCTGGTCTGGCTTCATGCGCGAGCATATTTCGGGCTTTGCGTCGAATATTTCGCTGGGCTTCATGCTCGGGCTGATTCCGGCCTTTACCGGATTTTTTGGCGTCGAGCTGGAGTTGCGCCATGTCACGCTGTCGGCTGGGCAGCTCGCTGCGGCGGGCGCGTCGCTCGGCTTCGAAGCGTTTTCGCACGCGGCGATCTGGTGGTGCATCGCCGCCATTCCGCTGATTGGCGCGTTCAATCTGGGCGTGAGTTTTTACTGCGCCTTCCGCCTGGCGCTGCAGGCGCGCAACGTCAGCCGCGTGGACCGCGCGCGCATCCGCTCGGCGATTCTGGCGCGCTGGCGCAGCCATCCGTGGAGCTTTTTCATGCCCGGATAAGGCGCCGCTGCGGTTTTCCCTGCGCCTGCAGATCATTCCAGTTGCCGCGTGCCCCGGCAGCCGCCCTGCGCATACCGGCTGCAGCCCCAGAACTGCCTGCCCGCCGTCGCGCCCTGACGGGCCTGACGCAGCACCATGACCGCGCCGCACTGCGGGCAGGCGGGCGGATGCGCCGACCCGGCGTGAGCGGCCAGCGCCACGCCCGCTTGGGCGCGAATGCCGCGCTGCAGCGCCCGCCCGTCAATCAGCCCAAGCAACGCCAGCCCGTCGGCAAACGCGCAGGCATCCTCAGTAAAACTGCCCGAGGTGACGACAAAGCCTCCGTCCACGCCCTGCGCGGCCATCACGCCGTAGAGTTCGCGCACCGGCTGCACGCCCACGCGCAACACCTTCCAGTGCTTGCACTGCAC
>Ga0302214_1000123_pt1 | contig 19851 bp, 17 predicted proteins | sample II_Fen_N1_3_FD_194584 | JGI IMG/M metagenome (GOLD analysis project Ga0302214, IMG submission 194584) | Peat permafrost microbial communities from Stordalen Mire near Abisko, Sweden - II_Fen_N1_3 | ecosystem: Environmental > Terrestrial > Soil > Wetlands > Permafrost | place: Sweden: Abisko... | reverse complement strand
GGGGTGTTTACCGAGAGCGGCGGTAGGGACGTTGATTTCAGCCACGCAGGAACTCGTCAAAAGCACTTTTGGCAATCCGGTAGGCGCTGCCGATCTTGCGCGCCTTGAGGTCGCCAGCGGTGATGGCGGCCATCACGTCTTCGACCGACACGCCCAGCAGTTGCGCCGCCTGCTCGGGCGTCAGCACATCGGGTGTGGCGGACGGGGCCGCGCTGGCGGCAGCGGCGACAGGCGCTGGGGCTGCGACGGGCGCTGGTGCGGGTGCCGGGGCCGGTGACGGCGCAAAGCTCGAACCCGCCGCCGGGGCAAACCCGGAGGTGCCCTGCATGCTGCGCATCATTTCCTGCGCCATGCCAAAGCCCATCGCCATCTGCGCGGGCGCGGTGGCGGCGGCGCCCGCTTCGCCGCCCTGGCCCATTGCGGTGCCCAGCTGGTACTTGACGTAGTCGTTCAGATTGCCGACCACGGCCATGCTGGAGCGCTTGTCGATGGCCTGCTCGACCTCTGGCGGCACCGAGACGTTTTCGATCAGAAAGGTGGTGATTTCCAGGCCGTACTTGTCGCGAATTGCCGGATTCACGATGGGTAGCAGCGCCTCGCCCAGCTCCGAGTAGCGCTGCGCCACGTCCAGCGCCGGAACGCCCGCCCGCGCTAAAGCCTCGGTAAAGACGCTGACAATGCGCGAGCGCATCGTGTCGGCAAACTCGTCGAGGCGGAAGTTTTGATCCGTGCCCGCCACTTCCTTGAGGAACTTGGGCGCATCAACGATACGGAAATCGTAGCTGCCAAAAGCGCGCAGGCGCACCACGCCAAAGTCGCGGTCGCGCATCATGATGGGGTTGGCCGTGCCCCATTTGTTGCCGGTAAACAGGCGCGTGTTCAGGTAATAAACGTCGCACTTGAACGGCGAGTTGAAGCCGTATTTCCAGCCGCGCAGCGTGGACAGAACGGGGATGTTTTCAGTCGCCAGCGTGTGCTTGCCGGGCTGAAACAGGTCGGCATACTGGCCTGTCGAGACAAACTGCGCCAGTTGCGACTCGCGCACGATGAGCTGCGCGCCGTTCTTGATTTCCTTGTCCTCGTCGGGCCAGCGGAACGAGAGCGTGTCGCGCGAGTCATCGGTCCACTCGATGATGTCAATGAATTGATTCTGGAAAACGTCGAACAGGCCCATTTGTGTGTCCTTGTCTGGTGGGATCGAAAAGAAAATTTGGCGCGTGAATTATCAGCGCCGCTGCGGGCGCCGAGCGCATCAAGCGCATCAAGCACTTCAGGCGGTCAGAAACAGCGCCGGATCGACCATTGCCCGGCTCAGCATCACGCTCCAGTGCAGGTGCGGCCCGGTGACGCGGCCCGTCGCGCCGACTGCGCCCAAGCGTGCGCCGGTTTTGAGCAGGTCGCCCGGCGCCACGTCAATGGCGCTCAGGTGGCAGTACATGCTCAGCAGGCCGCCGCCGTGGTCCAGCCAGACGGTGTTGCCGTTGAAGAAATAGTCGCCGGTGTCAATGACGCGGCCCGGCAGCGGCGCGGCGACCGGCGTGCCGGTGCCAGCGGCAATGTCCATGCCGCTGTGCGGATTGCGCGACTGCCCGTTGAACACCCGGCGCAGCCCGAACGAGCTGGAGCGCCGCCCCGGCACCGGCACGCGCATGCGCAGCAGTTGCGGCAGCGGCTCGCTGAACGTGGCCATCACCTGCGCCAGATGCGCCCGCTCGCCCTCGTAGCGCGCATTGTCCTGTGGCGACAGATCGACCGTGCCGGGCGCGACTTTCAGGCGCTGCTCGCTGTAGTGCTTGGGCGCGATGGTGTAGCTGATCTGGCGCTGGCCGCCGCCTTCTTGTTGCACTGAAATGCTGGCTTCGCCCGGCGCGGCCGACAGTGGGATGCCGACCAGCGCCGTCCATTCAATCGCGTCGCCCAGCACCAGCAGCGGCACATCGCCCGCCTGCGCCACGGGCCGAGTCGCCGCCGGGCCGAGCGAGAGCCGGGCGACGCCGCCGGGAACCTGCGCGGCATCCGGCCAGACATCGGCGCTGGCGTTCAAAGGGGAAGAGGGCGCGGCGGCGACAGCCGGTTGCAAAGCGGGCAGCGCCAGCAGGCCAAGCCCGCCGAATAAGGCGGCGCGGCGGCTCAAGGCATCAAGGGTGAAAGCGTGGTGATCAGTGGACACAGGCGTTGGAAGGTTGAAGGAAAAATGCGGAAAGGGCGAGGGCGGCTGACGCTTCAGCAAAGCGTATCAGGCTCTGGCGCGCAGCCCCTGCACCAGCGCGCCCAGCGCAATACCGGCCAGCGCCCAGAGTAAATCCCAGTTGCCCGCGCCCAGACTGGCAATCGCCGGGCCGGGGCACACGCCGCACAAGCCCCAGCCGACGCCAAACAGCGCCGCGCCGACGGCGGTGTCGCGGTTCCAGGCGCTCGGGTGGGCCTGGAAATGATCGCCCAGCAGCGGGCGCGCCAGCAGGCGCGGCGCCAGTTTGTAAGTCAGCAGCACGACCAGCACCGCGCCGCCCATGACCAGCATCAGGCCGAAATCGGAAAAATGCAGAAAGCTCAGCACGACTTCGGGCCGGATCATCCCGGACACCGACAGCCCAAAGCCAAACAGCGCGCCCGCCGCCAGCGTCGCCAGCGAGCGCGCCAGCATCAGACCCGCGCCGCTCACGCCAGCCACCTTGCGGCCAGGTTGGCCGTGAGAAACGCCGTCGCCATGAACGTCAGCACCGCCAGCAACGAAGGCAGTTGCAGCGAACCCAGCCCGCAAATGCCGTGGCCCGACGTGCAGCCGTTGCCCAGCCGCGCTCCGTAGCCGACAAAAAATCCGCCCACCAGCAACTGCCACGCAGGCACCGCCGTGGCTTCGCGCACGCCGCCCGCAAAACCCAGCCACCAGACCAGCGCGCCCAAAATCAGCCCGGCGGCATACACCAGCCGCCAGCCGCGCGAATCGACAAAACGCGCCTGCTGGAAAAACGCCCGCCGCACCACAAACGACCAACTGGACGAAAACACCGTGCTCATGCCGCCAATGCGCCCCGTCAGCACAAACAGCAGCGCCGTGCCGGCGCCGATCAGCACACCGCCGAGCAGGTAATGCTGCCAGCCGTGGGGGAAAAGAGAGGAAAGAGTCATGGGCGTGGATTATCGGCGGGCGAATTTTTCAAGCCGCCCCAGCCAGTCCGAAAAATGCGGGCATTCCTGGCGCATGGTGTCCAGCCCGATTTCCAGCGCCGCTAGCACGCCCAGCAGCGGCTTTTCATAGCCGGGAATCAGTGCTTCGACTCTTTTTGAGGGCGCGGTGACGGGCGAGTCGTTGATATGTTCCGGCGTGGCAAAGCTGTTGCGAATGCTTTGAAAGTCGGCGCTCAACTCCGGGCGGTCTATGCCGCTGGCGAAGGCGGCGCAGTCGCTGAACAGCAGGGCTTCAAACTCGTGCATCACAACAAAGGGCACAAAACGCTGCGCGACGTGCGCCACGCCGAGGACGCTGGCCAAGTCTTGAGCAATGGCCGATTCGATAGCTGCAGCTTTGTCGGCGTGGGTTTTCGCGTTGGCTTCAATGCGGCCCGGCCAAGCTTTGGGGCCGGAGGCGGGCAGGGCGTAGTAATCCACCATCGTGGTGGCGATGCCGCCTTTGTCGCTTTGCAAATGGCGGCAAATATCGTCTCTGACCGCCGTCCAGGCTTTGACGCCGCCGCGCCGCTCGCGCAGCCGGGCATTGCCCATGAGGCGGGCCGAGACGGCGCTGTAACCGCGCGCCAGCAGGTGCGGCGCCAGCAGTTCGTTGACAAAAGTTTCTTCGGTTTGCCCTTCGACATGCACCAGCAGCCGTTTCATGGGCCTTCGGCGCCGGGGCGTCCGCCGATTTCGTTCTTTTCCCAGAGCTGGCCCAAGCTGTAGTCTTCCAGCCACGCGGCCAGCGGTGCCGGGTCAATGCGCATCAGCGTGGTCGCGCTGTGGACGCGGTTGGCCACCAGCACATCCTGCGGGTCGAAATGGTCGAGCAACTGCGGCGACTGGGTGGAAGCGATGATTTGCGTTTGCGCCGAAGTCTGGCGCATCAGCGCGGCCAGCAGCGTGATGGCGGACGGGTGCAGGCCCAGTTCCGGCTCATCCACCAGAATCACCGACGGGCGCAATTCCAGCGGCTGCAAAAACAAAGTGGCCAGCGCAATAAAACGCAAAGTGCCATCGGAAAACGTCGATGCGCCAAAGTATTTGTCCGAGCCTTTGTGCTTCCAGGCCAGCTTGATAAAGTCAGGCGCGAGATTATCCGGGCGCAGCAAAAAGTCGTCAAAAAATGGTGCCACCCGCTGCACGGTTTTGCGGATCAGCGCGTAGGCGCTGGCGTATTTTTCGGTTTGCTTGAGGCGGTACAAAAAGGCCGCCAGATTGGAGCCGTCCGGGCGCAGGAAGTCGCTGTCGTCCACGCGGGCGGTTTTGCGCAGCGGCGAACTCGCGCTGGTGTCGTGAACGTGATAGAGCCGCCAGCCGCTCAGTCGGGTTTGAATCCACGCCGCATTTTGATTTAAATGTGCGCTGCTGATCCCCGCTTCTTTGCCGCCGCTTTGCGCCGCCACCGTTTCGCTGCGGGGCTGGGGCGGCGGCGCGCTATCTGGCCCGGTGACGGATTCATTCAGCGCAAACAGGTTGTCGTTGTGATCGGCTTTGAGCGTGAGCTGGTAGCCGTGCAGCCCATTTTGAAACGACAGGCTGAGTTTGATTTCCTGCGTGGCTTTGCTGCCGAAATGCAGCAACTCGTCCGCGCCGCCAGCGGTTCGCACGTAGTCGTACAGGCGGCTATCCTGAATGGCCTGCAGAAAGGCGAACGCGGCCAGGAAATTGGATTTGCCCGAGCCGTTCGGGCCGATGATTAAATTAATCGGCCCGAGCGCGATGGGGCCGGTGGCGGCAAGGCTTTTGAAGCCGTCAATGGAAATCGAGCTGAGTTCGCGGGGCGGAGGCTTTGCTTGGGCTTTTTTTGAGATACCCATAGGATTTTTATTGTGCCCGTAATGATTTTTATATAAGCTGAATTATAGTTGCGAGATAATTAAGATTAGACCGCATCCGGTTGCATTAGGGCATGGATTTTTTCACCAACTTCGGCATCTTGAAGTAGCTCCGTTAAACAGTTTTCTAAAGCCTGTTTATCTTCGCATGAGTAAATATTTTTACCAATGGTAAGGGTACATGGATAGCCTTCGTTGGCTTGTCTCCAAGAGCAAAGAACTCGCTTTCGTGTGTTTTCATCAGTAGAAAATGCAGTGAGCGTAAATTGCTGCGTATTTTTGTCTCCCAATAATATGGCGGTGATGGCGTTGATATTGATGGATTCAATTGATATTATTATTTTTCTATTTGTTGCTTCGTAAACCTGAAAATTCAAGTCATCAAGTATTTGTTTTACTTCATTGCGTCGTCTTTCTGCTTCTAGCGCAGCACTAAGTCCTTTTGTTAAGGCGGTCTTAAAGTCAGCCATTAATATTCCTTTCAAGTGTTGCAATGATCGGCAAGTGATCGTAATTGGTTTTGTGTTCAGCGACGAGTGAAGTGTAGCTATCTAAATTAACAATTCCAGTCATGGCCTCGTTGAGGTGCCATGTGCCAGATGTTAAAAATGAGGATGAAAACATCATTTGATCAAAAGTTCGCCACTGAAATAGAGAGCCACCTTTATGGTGATAAGTTCCCCAGCTTTCAAGCTTAACTTCGGACTCTGGTGCTTTGCTTGATATTTTTGGATGGCAAAAATGTCTCCAAAAAGGATTGTATAAGAGACTCAGTTTTTTCTTAATTAAGTCTCGATCACGAGTTGCTCTCAGATGATCTGATAATGATGAATCAAATGGTTCATCATTGAAATCCCCTATCAAAATTACATTTTCTAATTGGTTGGTATCCAGAATTTTATTTACCTGATCTCGTAACCGTCCGCCAAGTGTGGCTCTGAGAGGTGCTCCTGCTGCACAATTTAAGCGGCTTGGCCAATGAGATATGAATAAATGAAATAAGCTTTCCTCATTCAGTGAAATGAGTGTGGCTTTTTGTGCAAGTCGATAGTTTGAGCTTTCAATTGAAACTATCGTTGCTTCATTTAATTGAAATGCAAATTTCTTTTCATTTACTAAAAAGCAGGTTGAAAAACTGGAGCGGCCAATAGACTCTACTCCGTTGTGAATGCTGTATTCGCGAGCAGCGCAATGCTCGCGAATCGCATTAACGTCGGTCGAACTAATTTCACCAAGAGCGCAGAAGTCAACTTTTAAATCATCTAAAAGGTAGTCGATAACTTGTTGAGCGATTGAAAAATCTGATGGCTCTGGTCTTGATTTTCCCCCAGGGGAAAGCCCGGTATTCCACCACGCTAAGGTAATTCGTTCTTCAGTCAATTCAAGTAGCGCTTATTCTGTGTGTAATTTTAGGAAGTGAATTTACGAATCACTTCCCCCACGAATCCTTCAACCCCACTGCCAAATTAAACACCGGCCTCCCCGCCGCATGATCCACCCGATCCGCCACAAAATACCCGTGGCGCTCGAACTGGAATTTGTCGTCGGCCTTGGCTTCAATCGCGCCGCCGCTTGCCAGTGACGGCTCGACGTAGGCGTTCATCACCTTCAGGCTGTCGGCGTTCAGGTTGGTCAAAAAGTCCGCGCCGCCGCCTTCGGGGTGCGCTTCCTTGAACAGGCGCTCGTACAGCCGCACTTCGGCAGGCACCGCGTCGCTCACGCCCACCCAGGTGATCACGCCCTTGACCTTGACCGAGTCCGCGCCCGGCGTGCCGCTCTTGGTGTCGGGCAGCAGCTTGGCCTGCACTTCAACAATCTTGCCGTCGGCGTCTTTCACCGCGCCCACGCATTCGATGACGTGGCCGTATTTCAGGCGCACCTTGCTGGCGGCAATCGCCTGGCCGCTGGCGTTGGTGTGCGCCGGGAACAGCCGGAAAAAGCCCTTGGGCGGCTTTTCTTCGTAGTCGCCGCGCTCGATCCAGACTTCCTTGCCGATGTTGAATTCGCGCTTGCCCAGTTCGGGGTGGTGCGGGTGAACTGGCGCGCTGCAAGCGTCCAGCGTGCCTGCGCCCATCACCTCGTCCCAGTTGGTCAGCACGAGTTTCACCGGGTCGAGCACGGCCATGGCGCGGGCGGCGCTGCCGTCCAGCGTTTCGCGCAGGCAGCCTTCCAGCGTGCTGTAGTCGATCCAGCTGTCGCTCTTGGTCACGCCGATGCGCTCGGCAAACAGTTGCAGGCTTTCGGGCGTGTAGCCGCGCCGACGCAGGCCGACGATGGTCGGCATGCGCGGGTCGTCCCAGCCGCTGACGCGCTTTTCGTTGACCAGTTGCGCCAGCTTGCGTTTGCTGGTGAGCACGTAGGTCAGGTTGAGGCGGGCAAATTCGTACTGGCTCGGTAGTTGTAGAAGCTGATTTAGGGTGCCAGCAAAGCTGACGTTACCCGGTCGCCATGGGGAGGAGATTGCATAAAGATGAAGCAATTTCAGTCCAGCTTCAATGCGTTTAATCGTCAAGCTCTCTAAGTCACGAATGTCACGCCGGACAAGTGCTTCTTGCCACTCTGGATAAACATCCTCTGGTTTCCAATCAATCTGCCAAGTGCTATCGAAATTCTGAGCTAAGTCTGATAGCAGTGAGTGCAGCCTCTCACCTTGCAGCAGTGGCGAAAGTGCATAGAGAAGCCAGTTGTAGAACGGACGCTGATCTTCAAATTCGAGTGTGCAAATTGAATGGGTTATGCGTTCCAGCGCGTCCTCGATCGGGTGCGCGAAGGTGTACATCGGGTAGATGCACCAGGTGTCGCCGGTGTTGTGGTGGTGGGCGCGGCGGATGCGGTAGATGGCCGGGTCGCGCATGTTGATGTTGGGATGTTTCATGCTGATCTTCGCGCGCAGCACGGCGGCGCCGTCAGCCAGCTGGCCGTCGCGCATTTCGCGAAAACGCGCCAGGTTTTCGGCGGGCGTGCGGCTGCAGAACGGGCTGTCGGTGCCGGGCTTGTTGAAATCGCCCCGGTTGACGCGCATGTCGTCGGCGCTTTGCTCATCGACGTAGGCGAAGCCGGTTTCAATCAAATGCTCGGCGGCGCGGTACATGAAATCGAAATAGTCGCTGGCTTGGTAGAGGTTGACTTCTTCGCCATTGGCGCCTGCGTTGTGCCAGTCAAAGCCCAGCCATTGCACGGCGTCTTTGATGGAATCGACGTATTCGGTGTCTTCTTTTTCGGGGTTGGTGTCGTCAAAGCGCAGGTGGCACACGCCGCCGTAGTCGCGGGCGAGGCCGAAGTTCAGGCAGATGCTTTTGGCGTGGCCGACGTGCAGGTAGCCGTTCGGCTCGGGCGGAAAGCGCAGGCGCACCTTGGCGGTGTCGAGCGGGCCAGCGGCGTGGTGGGCGGCATCGCCGGGGCCAGCGCCCCAGTGGCGGGCGGCGTAAGTACCCTCGGCCAAGTCTTTTTCGATGATCTGGCGCAGGAAATTGCTGGGTTTGAGGGCTTCTTTGGGGGCGGGGGCGGGGGCGGCGGCTGGGGTGGGGGCTGGGGAGGTCATGGCTTGATTCTAGGGGCTGGCGGCGGCGGGCTTACGTTTGGCAACGCTCTTCACGGTGCAGTGGGTAGTCGTTACAACAACTGTCGCGTTAAATAAAAAGACGGGCGATTTTTGCCCCTTTTTTTTCTGGAGAACCAAAATGATGATGAAGACAGCCATCAAGCCCAACCTCTCCGCCATGCTGGCTGCCGGGGCCGCAGCCGCTCTGGCGCTTGCCGCCATGAGTTTTGCCGGAAGTGCGCAGGCGCGCGATAACGTGCAGTGGTCGGTCGGTGTCGGCGTGCCGGGCGCTGTGGTCAATGTGGGCAATGTGGGCAATGCCCCGGTTTATGCGCCAGCGCCAGTCTATGTGCAGCCTGCGCCGGTTTATGTGCAACCCGCGCCAGTCTATGTCCAGCCGCGCCCGGTGTTTGTCCAGCCCCAGGCGGTGTATATGGCGCCGCAGCCGGTGTATTACGAGCGCCGTCACGGCCACAGATGGCACCACGGCTACGAGCGCGAAGGCTGGGGCGGCGACCGCCACGGCGGCTGGGAAAACGACCGCCGCCGGGGCCACGGCGACTGATGGCGCCGCGCCCGGCGGGCCAACGCGGTGTCGTTGAGGCTCAACGTGGCAAGGCGATAATCAGACCCCGATTTAAGGAGTTCGCGTGGATACTGTACTGTTGATCAAAGCCGCCATCATGGGCATCGTCGAGGGGCTGACCGAGTTTTTGCCCATTTCATCGACCGGCCACCTGATTCTGGCCGGCTCGCTGCTCGGCTTTGACGATGACAAGGCCAAGGTGTTTGACATCGCTATCCAGACCGGCGCCATCTTTGCGGTGATTTTGGTCTATTGGCAAAAAATCCGCGACACCGTGGCCGCGCTGCCGACGGACAAGCAGGCGCAGCAGTTTGCGCTCAATGTGTTCATCGCTTTTCTGCCCGCCGTGGTGCTGGGCCTGCTGTTTGGCAAGGCCATCAAGGCGCATCTGTTCACGCCGGTGGTGGTGGCCAGCACCTTCATCATTGGCGGCTTCATCATTCTGTGGGCGGAAAAGCGCCAGCAGAACAACCCGGCCGTGGCCCGCATCCACGCCGTTGAAGAAATGACGATGCTGGACGCGCTCAAGGTCGGGCTGGTGCAGTGTTTTGCCATGATTCCCGGCACCAGCCGCAGCGGCTCGACCATCATTGGCGGCATGCTGATGGGGCTGTCGCGCAAGGCAGCGACCGATTTTTCGTTCTACCTAGCGATTCCGACGCTGATTGGCGCCGGGGTTTACAGTCTGTACAAGGAGCGCGCCCTGCTGTCGCTGGCGGACTTGCCGCTGTTTGGCGTGGGGCTGCTGTTCTCGTTTATCAGCGCCTGGCTGTGCATTCGCTGGTTGCTGCGCTACATCGCCACGCACAGCTTTGTCGTGTTCGCCTGGTATCGCATCGCTTTTGGCATCGTGGTGCTGGCGACCGCCTGGAGCGGTCTGGTGGTCTGGGCCGATTAAATCAGCTTGTCGTGCGGGGTGCTGATTTTCTTCAGCACGTCGTGACGCGCAGCAGGCATTTTGAGTGGAATGTCGGTGTGCGCGTCGTCCCACACCGGGTCTTCAATGCTGTCGAACACTTCACGCAGCTTTTTGCCCCAGTTGTTGTGCAGCATTTGGTAGTAGGGGTTGTCGTGGTCAATGCAGACCACCTGATCGCTCTTGAAGTGGTCCGCTTCATAAATCACCAAGTCCAGCGGCAGGCCCACTGACAGGTTCGATTTGATGGTCGAGTCCATCGACACCATCAGGCATTTAGACGCTTCGGCCAGCGGCGTGGTCGGCGTGAGCACGCGATCCAGCACCGGCTTGCCGTATTTGGACTCGCCGAGCTGAAAGTAGGGCGTCTCGTCCGTCGCTTCAATGAAATTGCCCGCCGAATAGACCTGAAACAGGCGCATCGCCTCGCCCTTGATCTGGCCGCCGAAGATCAGCGACACATTGAAATCCACATCGGCCTTGCGCAGCGCGGCGGCGTCGCGCTCATAAATGCGGCGGATGGCCGCGCCTAGCACGCGGGTCGCATCGAACATGCTTTTGGCGTTCCAGATGCTGATCGGCTCGCCACCCTCGGGGTCTTTGAGGTGCTCGGTTTGCAAAATCTCGCGCACCGACTGCGAAATCGACAGGTTGCCCGCCGACAGCAGCACCATGAAGCGGTCGCCTTGCTTTTCATAAACAATCATTTTGCGGAAAGTGCTGATGTTGTCCACGCCAGCGTTGGTGCGCGAGTCGGAGAGGAAAACCAGGCCAGCGTTAAGTTTGGCTGCGACGCAATAAGTCATAAAAAAGCTCTAAAAAGTTTAAAAAAACGGGAAAAATGAAACAAAATTTCACGCGCTGCGGGCCAGCTTTTTCAGCCGGTACAGCGTTTCGAGCGCCTCGCGTGGGCTGAGCGTGTCGGGGTCCAGCGCGGTTAGCGCCAGCTCGGCGGCGCTGGGCCCGGCGGATAGCGTTTCGGGCGGCGGCGCGAACAGATCGACCTGGGCGCTGGCTTGATTTTGCTGGGCCTCTAACGCGGCCAGCGCGTGGCGCGCGTGGTTGACGACGGCGGCGGGCACGCCCGCCAGCTTGGCCACCGCAATGCCGTAGCTTTTGCTGGCCGGGCCGGGTTCGATGTGGTGCATGAACACGATGTCGGCGCCCGATTCAACCGCACTGACATGCACATTCACCGCGCCGTGGTGCTGGGCGGCAAACTCGGTCAGCTCAAAATAATGCGTGGCAAACAGCGTGAACGCCTGCGCCTTGTTGTGCAGATAAGCGGCAATGCCACCGGCCAGCGCCAGCCCGTCAAACGTCGAGGTGCCGCGCCCGATTTCGTCCATCAGCACCAGCGAATGCGGCGTGGCGGCGTGCAGGATTTGCGCCGCTTCGAGCATTTCGAGCATGAAGGTCGATTGCGCGTTGGCCACGTCGTCAGCGGCGCCGATGCGCGTGTGAATCGCGTCAATCGGCCCGAGGCGGCAGGCGTTGGCGGGCACGTAAGAGCCGACAGAAGCCAGCAGCACAATCAGCGCGACCTGGCGCATGTAGGTTGATTTGCCGCCCATGTTCGGGCCGGTGATCATTTGCAGCCGCTGCTTGGCGGTGAGGCTGCAGTCGTTGGCGATGAAGGCCGCGCCGCCGGTTTCCAGCAGCCGCGCTTCGACAACCGGGTGGCGGCCTTGCGTGATGTTGATGCACGGCTCTTTGACGAAGACCGGCGCGCACCAGCCCAGCGTGAGCGAACGCTCGGCCAGCGCGCACAGCGCGTCCAGCGCGGCCAGCGCCTTGGCCAGACGGCTCAGGGCCGGGACGAATTCCTGCAACTGGTCTAGCAGTTGTTCATAGAGCCACTTTTCGCGTGCCAGCGCCCGCTCTTGCGCCGACAGGGCTTTGTCTTCAAAGCTTTTCAGTTCGGGCGTGATGTAGCGTTCGGCGTTTTTTAAAGTCTGGCGGCGGCGGTAGTCGTCGGGCACTTTGTCGAGCTGGCCTTGCGTGACTTCAATGTAAAAGCCGTGTACTTTGTTGAACTGCACGCGCAGGTTGGCAATGCCGGTGCGGGCTTTTTCACGGGTTTCGAGCGCGAGCAAAAAGTCGTCGCAGTTGGTCTGGATGGCACGCAGCTCGTCCAGATCAGCGTCGCAGCCGTGGTTGATGACGCCGCCGTCGCGGATCAGCGCGGCAGGTTCGTCCAGAATGCTCTGGCGCAGCAGTTCGGCGCAGCCGGGCGGGGGCTGCAGGTCTTGAAAAATCGCTGTCAGCAGGGTGGAGAGTTGCGGCGCGGTTGGCGGCGTAAGCCGAGCCACTTTGTCCAGCGTCAGTTGCAGCGCGACGAGTTCGCGGGGCCGCACTTGGCGCAGTGCGACGCGGGCGGTGATGCGTTCCACGTCGCTGCAGCCTTTGAACTGGGCGCGCAGCGTTTGCTGGTCGCCATTGCCGCCACTGTTGCCGCTGCCGCTGTGACGCAATTGCGCGATGGCTTCCAGACGGCGCGCCGCCTGCGTGCGGTCGCGGCGCGGGCTGAGCAGCCAGCTTTTCAAGGCGCGGCTGCCTATGCCGGTGGCGCAGGTATCCAGCAGCGAAAACAGCGTTGGCGAGTCTTCGCCGCGCAGCGTTTGCGTCAGTTCGAGGTTGCGCCGCGTGGCGGGCGGCAACTCGATCAGCTCGTCGGGGCGCACGACGTGCAGGCCTTGAACGTGCGGCAGAGCGCGGCCTTGCGTGTGTTCGGCGTAACCGAGCAGCGCGGAGGCTGCGGCGTGGGCTTCGCTCAAACTTTCGGCATGCCACGCGGCCAGCGAGGCGGTTTTCAATTGCTCCAGCAGTCGCCGCATGCCCAGCCCCGCGTCAAACTGCCACGCCGGGCGGGCGCTGGCCGGGCAGCGCCAGGTTTTCAGGCGCTGCTCGAAGGCGGGCGTGGCGTCGGCGCTGTAGAGCAATTCGCTCGGGTGGATGCGCGCCAGCCAGCTTTCTAGCTCGTCAGCGGCGCAGTGCGCCAGGTGAATCTGGCTTTGCGTCACGCTGAGCCAGGCTAGGCCGCAGGTGTTGCGCTTGCCTTGGTGGACGGCCAGCAAAATCGCTTCGCTTTTGTCGCTGAGCAGCTCGGTGTCGGTCAGCGTGCCGGGCGTGACCACGCGCACCACTTTGCGCTCGACCGGGCCTTTGCTGGTCGCCACGTCGCCGACCTGCTCGCAAATTGCCACCGATTCGCCGCATTTGATCAGCTTGGCTAGGTAGCCTTCGAGCGCGTGAAACGGAATGCCCGCCATCACCACCGGCTCGCCTGCCGACTGGCCGCGTTTGGTCAGCGTGATGTCGAGCAGGCGGGCGGCTTTTTCGGCGTCGGCGTAGAAGACTTCGTAAAAGTCGCCCATGCGGTAGAACACCAGCGTGTCCGGGTACTCGGCCTTGATGGCGTGGTACTGCTGCATCATTGGCGTGTGGGGTGTGCTGCGGGTGGCGGCCTGGGTGCTGCCCGAAATTTCTGGATCAATCAACAAGTAAAACCTTTTTCTGACGGACGCGCCCTGCGGGGGCATTTTTTAGATGCAATTATCGAGCCTGCAAGGGGTTTTTTAGCCGTGCTGGGCTGGCCGGGGCGGCGTTGCGGTGTGTTAGTGCGCCGCTCACTCGGTGAGTTCGGAGAATTGCAGCAGTTTCATCGGCGGGTAGATGCCTAGGGCGCGCGCTGCCCGCATGTTGATCAGCACCGAATTGTGGGTCAGCGTTGGGGAGGTTAAGTCGCCCGGCTGCTGGCTGTGAAACAAAATCTGGCCCGCTTGGTGAGCCGCCACTTGGCCTATGCCTGCCAGCGGACTGATCAGGCCGAGCAGCACGCTGCCCCGGCGAAAGGCCGATTCGGTGGGGCTGAACATGGGTATGCCGCGCGCCATGGCGCCAGTGCTGATGGCCTGGACCTGTTGCAGCGTGAAGGTTGAGCCGATGTGGTAGAGAAAATCGGGCTTGTGGCGCGCCAGTTGGTCCAGTGCTGCCGGGATGCTGCTGGCATCGGGGGTGCCGTTGGCCGTCATGGGCAGGAGCACTTCGTTCACTTGGACCGAGTGCGCCTTGAAGGCCTGCCGGACCTCTGCTGCTTGCGTCACGGCGGCGGGTTCGTCAGTGTTGTAGAGCATGCCAATTCTGACCAGCGGGCGGAAAGACTGCAGTAGTTTGATTTGGGCTTCAACCGGCACCGAGGTATTGGCACCGGCCACATGGGGTCGGCCAGACTTCTCGGCGCTGCGGGCAATTTTGGATTCGACAGGATTGCCGACATACAGATAGACCACCGGCACGTCTTTGAGGTAGCGTTTGGGGTCTGGCGCATCATGAGGGCCGATGACCGCCAGCGTGACGCCAGTTCCCCATGTGGCCATCAAGTCGGGGCGTAGGGTGCGTGCTTCGGCAACGAAAGCGGCTACCCGGCTGACATCGCCTGCGGCATCGCGCCAGATGAAGTTCACGGGCCCCTGGCTTTGCAGGTTGTTGCGAAAGCTCTGGCAGACTTCCTCGCAGCCGCGATTGGTGATCAAAAACACCTGTTTGACCGGCCCGGCCCAGACGGCTGGCAGCAGCATTCCGAGTGCGGCAATTGTTGCTAGCGTGGTACGCATACGCACTGGTTTTGTTCCTTTCGTAAGGTCCAGCCCTGCACCAATGTGCAAAGCAGCAGCGCGGCGCCTAGTGCTTTGGCGGCGCCTGCATAGTCAAGTTGGTCAATCAGCAGTGCCACCAGCAAGGGGCTCAGCATGGATCCAATGCGCTCGACCATGCGGTACATGCCAATGGCTTCGGAAGAGGCTACGTCGAGCAACTGTAGCTCGCCCAGATTGAGCACCAGCACGCCTTGCGCCGGAAAAATGGCCGCCCAGGCCACGCCGATCAGCCCCATGCTGAGTCCTATCATCATCGGTGTGTAGAAAATTCCACTTAACAGGGCCGCCAGACCCGCCAGTGCCAGTCCCAGCGTGACCAGCAATACATGCCGCCCCGTGCGGTCGGCCCAGTGCGCCGTAGGGGTATTGAGCAGCAACACCAACCCCGAGTAGCTCATCATCATCAGGCCGATGAAGGAGGTGGACTCGCCTTTGGCCGTCAGCGCCAGAGGCACCCAGTAAAACAGCACGCCCTGCTGCACGATTTGCATTGGCAGTCCCATCAAGACCAAGAGCCGAATAAAAGGGCGCTGGCGCAGCAGCTTGAACACCCATCCTGTCTTGCGTATAACCTTGGTGCTGTGGGTGTGCAGGTGTGGCAGGCCGCGTAGTGCCAGAGTACATAGCCCGATGCACAGCAGGCCGAAAACAAATACGGCTGGTGTGCCAGCCCATTCGTGCAGCAAGGAGCCCAAGCCAGCGCCGCAGATGGCGGCGGTCACATAGGCGCTCAGGTACAGCGCCATGCCACCTCCTCGGGCACCGCCTGGGCCGCTTGCATTGCAGATATGGGCAAAAGCGGCCACATTGACGCAACCAAAACTCATGCCAGCGAACACCCGTGCCAGCGACAAGCTCAGCAGGGATTCCGACATCCAGGCCAGCGCATGACCGCAAACGGCCAGACACAGGCCCAGTTTGAACAGCCCCTTGGGGCCGTGCCGTGTGCTGTAGCGACCAGCAACTGCAGACATGAGTGCCCCCGCCAGCAGGAAAAGCGAAATCGGCAGGGTCACACGAACAGCTTGCGGGAGCATGTCGAATGCTGGCACCAGAAGGTGGGCGATGGGCGAGCCCTCCCAGGCTTTTGGCAGCACTTGATGGGCCAAGTCGCGGGACCACATGGGTAAAAAGGCGCGCGGCAGTTCCGAGCCGATGAAAAACAAAACCAGCGGCAGACGCAGGCGAGTCAGCGCGACTTTTTCAGCATCCGGTTCGGTGCTGGATTTGAGGCCGTGCAGCAGCTCCATGCTGAGCAGCATGCCAATCACCAGCAAGGTGGCAAATTCCAGTGCTCGTTTCTGGGTGCGCTCAATCAGCCAGCGCGGATCGAGCCCCACCACCAGTGTGCCCAAGCTGGTGCCATTGAGCTTGATGGGAAAGGGATAGTCGATGGGGGTGGTCACGGCGGCGCTGTCTTTGGGCAGCACCTTGAAAAGAATTTGGCCTTGGCTATCTTGAATAGTCAGTGTTGCAAATTCTGGGCTGGACGCCAGCGCGGGCTGGAGCCATTCAGTCACACCGCGCAACTGCGCCAGCGGCATGCCGTGCTCCAGACCGTGCTCAATCGGCGGAACTAGGGTATGGGCCAGTGTGTTGGCCAGCAGCGGTGCGTCATCACGGCTGACCCGGCTAAATGCCCTATAGGCACTCCAGGAAACCAAAATTTGTACCGCCAGCAGCAGGGTGACGACCAGAAAACCAATCTGGCGTACACGGCGTGCTGGTTGGTTCGCGTAGTGCTGTGCGATGCGTGGCAGCAGTGTGAACAGTGCCACCAGGGCGCAGGTAAGTGCTAGCAGCGCCTGTGGCCACAGGCCAGCGAAGGCTTGAGCGGTTTGCTGGCGCGTTTCACTCAGGTCATAGTCCAGAATCAGCCAGCCCGTGTCCAGGCCAAAGCCGTTTTGCAGCGGAGTGGCGATGGCTGCTTCGCCGTCTTCGGTGGCTCGGCCCTCGCTGCTGTGCCGTGCGCCTTGCCATAGCGCGGGCTTGCCCTGACCACTGACGATCAGGGGCTGGCCTTGCATGTCCAGCACCGCCACTGCATGCAGGCGTGCGTCCTGCATCAGCCTGCGTTCGAGCAAGGTGCGTAGGGCTGGCATGTTTTCCAGCGCCAGCCCGAGTGCCAGATGCGACTCCAAGGCCTCGGACAGATCTTCGGATACCAGCGTCTGGCGCAGCTGTTCGCGCTGCTCCAGGGCGGTGGCAAATTTGGCATGGTTCAGAAACAGCAGGAATGCAACGGCCAGAACCAGCAGCAGCGCGTTCGCCGGAAATAGCTGGTGCGCCGATACCTTGCTCACCAGAGGGGCAAGAAAATATCGGTTGGGCCTGGACGCAGGACGCATGTGGCTTCAGGGTTGACGTTGCAGATCGCTCAGCAAGCCCGCTTCGATGTGGCCGCTGGCAATGAAGTGGGCGCTGCCGCTCAATTGCAACAAGCCTGAGGCCGACTCGACATCAATTTGCAGCACTTCGCCGCTGCGCGTGACCACTTCAACCGGCCAGTGAAGACCCCAGCACTGCGGGGCCAGCAGTGCCGCTGCCGTGGCGCCGGTGCCGCAACCCAGGGTTTCGGCTTCCACGCCGCGCTCGTAGGTGCGCAGGTGCAAGCGGCCCTCCTGCAGCGCCACGAAGTTGACGTTGGTCTGGCGCGGTGCAAACGCCGGGTGGTGGCAGACATGGCGACCCAGTGCCTCCACGGGTAGCTGCTCCAGCGCGCTCAAGTCCGGCAAAAAAATCACCGCATGCGGCACGCCAATCTCTACGGCCTGAAACAGCCAGTCCTTGCCTTGCCAGTTGATGGTGATGCCGCTGCGCACTGGGCCGGCGGCAGGCAGGTCAAGCAGGATGTTGTCGGCGCCTTCAAAGCGCACGGGTACCGAGCCCACCATGGTTTGCAGCACCAGCGCCTGCTTGGCCAAGATGGCGCGGTGGATAAAGGCCGCCAGACAGCGCGCCCCATTGCCGCACATTTCGCCGATCAGGCCGTTGGCGTTGACGAACACCATGCCAAAGTGATTGGCCGCGTCGCCGTTGCGCAGCAGCAACAGACCATTGGCGCCGATTCCCAGATGGGGCCGGCACAGGCGCTGCGCCAGCGCCGACTCCAGTCCAGCAAACTGCTCGGCGCGGTCATCCATCACGATAAAGTCGTTGCCGCAGGCCTGCATTTTGGCGAAGGCCGGATTCGCCACGGGGTTGGCGGCGCTCATGCGGGTTGCACGTAGTGGGTGAGCAGGTCCAGGTAGTCGCCCGTGTCTATCAGGCGATGGCCGCTGGCGGCGAAAGCGGCAAAATCTGCCGCTGTAGGCGTGGGTACATAGCGCCGCAGGCTGTCGATTTGCGCCTGCGCGGGCAGGCTGCCTTCGCTGCTCAGCGTGGCGATGGCGTCGGCAATCAGGCTGGCACCATTGCGGTAGTTGGCAATCCAGTTGGAAAACAGCGAGCGCGTGTAGTCCAGCGGCATGGTTCTGACTTCGACCAGCGGGCCAGAGTCTATGCCTGCGTCTATCCAGTGCAGTGTGCAGGCGGCCTCAAGGTCGCCGTCCTTCATGCACCAGAAGGTCGGGTTGACACCGGCGCGCTCGGGCAGGGCGCCCGAGTGCAGGTTGAGCGCGCCACGCGGCGCCACGGCCAGCGCCTGCGGCTTGAAAATAAAACCAAACTGGAAGGAAACGATCAGGTCGGGCGCGGCCTCCTGCACCCGCCGCGTCAGCTCAGCTGCGTTGGGGATGTGACCGGCGCTCTGGATGCGCACGCCGTAACGCTCGGCCAGCGCGTCAAAGGCCAGCCACTGCCCGGCGGCCTGCGGCAACTGGTCAATCAGCGGAAACAGCAGGCTGGGCAAATCCTGCTCGAAGAATTTCATCCAGCCCAGCTCGGGAACGGCGCTGGTTTCGGGCCGGATTCGGTTGGCCAGTAAAACCTCGACCTCGTGCTGTTGCGTCAGAACGGGCAAGAGCTGGTTGAGCATCAGGTTGCCCACCAGATCGTGCTTGGTGCATAGCAGTATTTTCATTTTGTCTCCCTTGTTATAACAAGTTACAAATGATGCCACAGGCCTGCCCGTTCATGCATGCTTCATGGTGGCCATGAAGCTGCTGGCGCCAGTTAGAACGGCGCGTCTGGCGTGGCAGTGCTGGCGGCCTTGATGCGCTTGGACTTGAGCGTTGTCGGTTTAGCGGCAGGAGCGGTCTGGCCGTCCGCGCCTTCTTCGGCGGGGCTGGCCGCTGGCGTTTCAGCCTGCAGGGCCTGACGCACGCTGGCCTTGTCACCGGCACCGGCGAATTTGCTGTATTTGCCCAGCGTTGCCACCAGTTGGCCGTAAATGCGCGGGTTGCCCGCGACGCATTCGCCGTGCTCGATGAAGTCGGCTTCGCCGGTGTAATTGCCGATCAGGCCGCCCGCTTCGGTAATCAACAGCGAACCCGCTGCCACGTCCCAGGGCTGCAGGCCAGTTTCAAAAAAGCCGTCGGTCAGGCCGGCGGCGATGTGGGCCAAGTCCAGCGCCGCAGCGCCGGGGCGACGCACGCCCGCGCACTGGCTCATCACTTCGCCGAGCATGTTCAGGTAAGGCTTGAGCTTGTCGCCGGGACGGTACGGAAAGCCGGTGGAAATCAGGCTGTCTTGCAGGCGCGTGCGCTTGCCGACGCGGATGCGGCGGTCGTTGACGTAAGCGCCACGGCCTTTGCTGGCGCTGTAAATATCGTTGCGAATCGGGTCATAAACGACGGCCTGCTCGATCTTGCCGCGCACCGACAAGGCGATACTGACGCAGTAAAACGGAAAGCCGTGGATGAAATTGGTCGTGCCGTCCAGCGGGTCGATGATCCAGACAAATTCGGAATCTTTCGCGCCATGCTCGCTGCCCGACTCTTCGGCCAGAATGCCGTGGCCGGGGTAAGCGCTCAAGAGGGTTTCAATGATCGCGGCTTCGGCGGCCTGATCGACTTCGGTGACGAAGTCGTTGGTCTGCTTGAGCGAGACGCGAACGGCCTCAACATCAAGGGCAGCGCGGTTGATGAGGGCGCCGGCGGCGCGCGCAGCCTTGACGGCCACGTTGAGCATGGGGTGGAGATTGCTGGACATATAGAGTTAAGAAAGAGCGGGCAGGAACTGCGAAAACCGGTAACCGGCGG
>Ga0302214_1000117_pt1 | contig 20609 bp, 15 predicted proteins | sample II_Fen_N1_3_FD_194584 | JGI IMG/M metagenome (GOLD analysis project Ga0302214, IMG submission 194584) | Peat permafrost microbial communities from Stordalen Mire near Abisko, Sweden - II_Fen_N1_3 | ecosystem: Environmental > Terrestrial > Soil > Wetlands > Permafrost | place: Sweden: Abisko... | reverse complement strand
GTTAAGGGGTTGTAGGGGTGGCTGGCTCCGGCTCCGGTTCGCTGACATCGACGGCGATGGAAATCGGCCCGGCGCTCAGTTCTTCCTCGCCGTCGTCGCTGTCGTCGGCTTGGGCGGCGTTGTTGGTTGCTTCGGCCTCGGTGTCGAGGCGCTCGATGACGGTGCCGAACACGTCGAGTGTGATTTCGTCAATCTCACCGAGCTTGACGCGCACCCGCGCGCCGCGTGGCAGGCCGAGCGCGCCCATCGCACCCAGCACCAGCGGGAAGTCGTCGGCACGCACCAGGTTGTCTTTGACGCTGGTGGCGGTCAATTCGGTGATGCCGTTTTGCTCCAGATATTTCAGCGTCCAGTAGCGTTCGATGCCGGACTGGAAGCCGTTGTAGGCGCTGTAAGCGGCGTCAAAGCAGGAAATCACCGAGAACAAATCCACGTCTTTGGGCTTGAATGGCGCGACCAGCGCGGCGGTGCGGCCATTTTTCACGCAGGCGATGAGCTGCCACTGGTTCACCAAATCGGTGTAGCGGCGCAGCGGCGAGGTACACCACGCATAGCTTTTCACGCCCATGCCCGCGTGCGGCAGCGCCTTGGTGCCCATGCGCACTTTCACGCCCGGCGCCATGCTGGCCTGGCTGCGGTAAATGCCGGGCACGCCGTACTCGGCCAGCCACTGGCCCCAGGTGCTGTTGGCCAGAATCATGGCTTCGGCGACGATCAAATCGAGCGGCGCGCCGCGCTGGCGCGTACTGATGCTGACGATCTCGTCGCCTTGCGGCTCGCCGCCGGTCGGGTTGTCCAGCTTGAAGTTGTAGTCGGGGCGGTTGAAGTTTTCCGGCTTGCCGCGCACGATTTCGCGCTGGGCTTTGAGATGCCGGGCGAGGCGGTGCAGGAAGGTCAGCTCCACGCCCCATTGCACGTCGGCGCGTGGCGCGCTCTGGGCGGCTTCAAAAAAGGCTTCGGTGAAAGTCGTGTCGAGCTGGTCGTGGCGCAGGTTGCTGGCGATATGCACCTGCTCCAGCCGCGTGGCGGTGTCGCGGATTTCCAGCGTCGCCTCGTCCATCGTGACGTACAGCGACAGCGCCGGGCAGTTGCGCCCTTCCTGCAGCGTGTAGTTTTGCACGATGTCGTCGGGCAGCATGGTCAGCTTGTAGCCCGGCATATAGACGGTGGACATGCGCGCCCGGCCCACAGCGTCAATCGGCGTGCCCGGCTGCACCGCCAGGCCCGGCGCGGCGATGTGAATGCCCAGCGTGATGGTGCCACTGCCCAGACCTTGCACCGACAGCGCATCGTCAATTTCAGTCGTGCTGGAGTCGTCAATCGAAAAGGCGCGAACGCCTTCGGCCAGCGGCAATTCGTCCTTGACCGGTGGCGCTTGCAGGGCCGGAAAGCCCGTGCCTTTGGGGAAGTTTTCAAACAAAAAGCGCTTCCAGTGGAACTGGTAAGCCGAGGTAATCGCTCCGGCTTTTTGCAGCAGCTCCAGCGGCGCGGTGTGCGTGGCGCGGGAGGCATCGACGACGGCCTTGTATTCGGCGCTGTTTTTGTCCGGCTTGAACAGGATTTTGTAGAGCTGCTCGCGAATCGGTGCCGGGCACTGGCCCTGCCCGAGTTCATCGGCCCAGGCGGCGATTTGTGCGGTGAGCTGCTTTTTCTTTTCAATCGCGGCGAGCGCCTGCTGCAGGATTTCGGGCGGCGCTTTTTTAAACCGGCCCCTGCCTGCGCGGCGGAAATAATGCGGCGCGTCGTACAGGCGAAACAGCGCGGCGGCCTGCTGCTCGACCGAGGCGGGTTTGCTGGCGTCGGCGCTGAAATAGTCACGCGCCAAGTCGGAAAAACTGAATTCCTCGTCGCTGGCGAATTCCCAGGCCAGGTCCAGTTCAATTTCTTCGCTGACCTGCTGACCGGCGGCAATCAGCGCGGCGGGCGTCGGTTTTTCAAACTTCAGCAGCGCGTTGGCCGCCTTGACCTTGACGCGCTTGCCCGAGTCCAGCTCGACCTGCAGCGAGCTGTCCGCTTCGGACAAAATCCGGCCGGCCAGAAATTTGCCGGTTTCTTCAAACAATACAAACACTACGGAATCCTTTAGCCTGATGAGCTGGGTAATTTGCCTTGAGCGGCGTGCGGGTAGTGTAATCAGGCGGCCTTGGTGTAAGCGGCTATTTCGTGATGGCCCAGAGGGCGAAAATCACGTCTGCCAGTTTCTTGCGCAGTTCAGGCCAGCGCGAGGAATTTCAAAATGCCGGGCAGGTGATGGTCAAAGTCGCTCAGGCCGTGGTCGCCGCCTTCGAGCACTTGAAGCTGGGTGTTGGCGTAGCGCGCCGCCATTTCGCGCCAGTCCAGCACCTCGTCGCCTTTGGCGATGAGCGTCAAATAATTGGCAGGGATTATCAAAGGCCCGGCCTGCAGCGCGCGCAGCTCGTCGATGAATTCGGGCGCGAAGAAAAATCGCTCGTCCGGGTCTTGCCAGCTACTTTGTTCGCCAATGTAGCGCGTCAAATCGCGGGCCGGATCGACGGCGGGGTTGAGCAGCACCGCCTTGCAGCCGCATTCTTCGGCGACGGCGGTGGCGTAAAAACCGCCCAGCGACGAGCCGATGACGGCCATCGTGTCACGCGGCCAGCTTGAAATACCGCCCCGGATCAAGGCCAGCGCGGCCTGCGGCGAGGGCGGCAATTGCGGGCACCACCAGGTGACGCCGGGGTGATTTTGCTGCACGCGGGCAGCCATGATTTGCGCCTTGGCCGACAGCGGCGAGGAGCGAAAACCGTGGAGGTAAAGCAGGTGGGTCGTGGGCATGGCGCAATGGTACGCGCTGGACGGCGCGGGATAATACGTCGATGGCTACCGCTTCTTTTGATAAACCTCCTCTTTACCGCCGAATCCTGCCCATGCTGCAGGGCTTCGATGGGCTGCTGGCTTTTGCTGTTTTCCTGTTGGTCTGCGCTGGTTTGCTCATCATGTACTCGTCGGGCTACGACCACGGCACCCGCTTTGTCGATCATGGCCGCAACATGCTGATTGCCGGCTTCATCATGTTTGTGGTGGCGCAAATTCCGCCGCAGCGGCTGATGCTGCTGGCCGTGCCGCTGTATGTGACCGGCGTGACGCTGTTAATTGGCGTGGCTCTTTTCGGCGTCACCAAGAAAGGCGCCCGGCGCTGGCTCAATGTCGGTATCGTGATTCAGCCGAGCGAAATCCTGAAAATCGCCATGCCGCTGATGCTGGCCTGGTGGTTCCAGAAGCGCGAAGGCCAGTTGCGCCCGCTCGATTTTGTCGCTGCGCTGGGGCTTCTGGCGGTGCCGGTCGGACTGATCATGAAGCAGCCTGATCTGGGCACCTCGCTGCTGGTGCTGGGCGCGGGACTGGCGGTGATTTTTTTTGCCGGGCTGAGCTGGAAGCTGATTGCGCCGCCGGTGCTGCTCGGGCTGGTCGGCATTTTCCTGATCGTCTGGTTCGAGCCGCAGTTGTGCGCCGACGGCAACCGCTGGCCGATTCTGCACGACTACCAGCAGCAGCGCATCTGCACGCTGCTCGACCCGTCGCGCGACCCGCTGGGCAAGGGCTTTCACATCATTCAGGGCATGATTGCGATTGGCTCGGGCGGCGTGTTTGGCAAGGGCTTTATGGCCGGAACGCAGACGCATCTGGAGTTCATTCCCGAGCGCACCACTGACTTTATCTTTGCCGCTTTTTCCGAGGAGTTTGGCTTGATCGGCACCATGCTATTGATTAGCGGCTTCATTTTCCTGATTTTTCGCGGGCTGGCGATTGCGATGGACGCGCCCACGCTGTTCACCCGACTGCTGGCCGGGTCGCTGACGATGATTTTTTTCACCTACGCGTTTGTCAATATGGGCATGGTCAGCGGCATTTTGCCGGTGGTCGGCGTGCCCCTGCCGTTTGTCAGCTACGGTGGCACGGCGATGGTGACGCTCGGGCTGGCGCTGGGCATGCTGATGTCAATTGCCAAATCCAAGCGCCTGATGCAGAGCTGACGCGGGCGGGGCGCCACGGCCCGCTGCGGCGGCGCTGCGCTGGCCCTGAGCGCGCCAGATCGGGGCAGACTGCCTACAATGACCGAATGACTTTACTCAATTCAGCCGCCGCCTCCGTTCGCCAGACCAACGTCGCCGGGCGCCCGCCAGCCCGCCCCACCAAGGAGTCCACATCCGGGCGGCTGGCGATTGCCAAAACGCTGTTGCTGGAGCCCTTCGGCCTGACGCCCGCCAGCCTCAACCGCGCCCTGGGCGAGATCACCTCGCACGGCGTCGATGACGCCGACCTGTATTTCCAGTACACCCGCAGCGAAGGCTGGAGCCTGGAAGAGGGCATCGTCAAGAGCGGTTCCTTCAGCATCGGCCAGGGCGTGGGCGTGCGCGCCGTCAGCGGCGAAAAAACCGCTTTTGCTTATTCCGATGACATTTCCGAAGCGTCCTTGCTGGACGCGGCGCGCACCGTGCGCAGCATTTCAGCCGCCAGCGCCACGGCCCGCGTCAAAACCCCGGCGCGCAAAATCGCCCCCAGCCGCTCGCTGTACCGCGACCTGGACCCGATCAGCACGCTGGACAGCACGGCCAAAGTCCAGTTGCTGGAAAAGGTCGAAAAGCTCGCCAAAGCCCGTGACCCGCGCATCGTGCAGGTCATGGCCGGCTTGGCCAGCGAATACGACGTGGTGATGGTGGCGCGCGCCGACGGCACACTGGCCGCCGACGTGCGCCCGCTGGTACGCCTGAGCGTCAGCGTGATTGCCGAGCAAAAAGGCCGACGCGAAACTGGCTCCGGCGGCGGCGGCGGGCGTTTTGGGCTGGCTTATTTTGACGACGGCCAGATTGCCCAGTATGTGGACGACGCAGTCAACGCCGCGCTGACGAATCTGGATGCCCGCCCCGCGCCCGCCGGTCAAATGACCGTGGTGCTTGGCCCCGGCTGGCCCGGCATTTTGCTGCACGAAGCCATCGGTCATGGGCTGGAAGGCGACTTCAACCGCAAGGGCTCCAGCGCGTTTTCCGGTCGCATTGGCCAGCGCGTCGCCGCCAAAGGCGTGACGGTGCTTGATGACGGCACGATTGCCGACCGGCGCGGCTCGCTCAACATCGACGACGAGGGCAATGTCAGCCAGCGCAATGTGCTGATTGAAGACGGCATTTTGAAGGGCTACATTCAGGATTCCATGAATGCGCGCCTGATGGGCGTGGCCCCAACCGGCAATGGCCGCCGCGAAAGCTACGCCCATGTGCCGATGCCGCGCATGACCAACACCTACATGCTCGGCGGCGACAAGGCACCCGAAGAAATCATCGCCAGCATCAAAAAAGGCCTGTACGCGAGCAACTTTGCCGGGGGTCAGGTTGATATCACCTCGGGCAAGTTTGTCTTTTCGGCCAGCCAGGCGTATTGGGTGGAAAACGGCAAGATTCTCTACCCCGTCAAGGGCGCGACCATCGTCGGCAACGGCCCGGACGCGCTGACCCGCGTCACGATGATCGGCAACGACATGAAGCTCGACAGCGGCGTCGGCACCTGCGGCAAGGAAGGCCAGAGCGTGCCCGTCGGCGTCGGCCAGCCGACGCTGCGCATCGACGGGCTGACCGTGGGTGGCACGGCGTAAGTTTTTCGGTAGAGGTTGAGGGCGGTCAAGCTACTTGTCGCCTACGGGTCTTGAATTCGTCTCCAGCGCAAAGGGCGGCCTGCCGCTGCGTCCCTTGGGATAGTTCGGCGCAATCAACGCCACCAGCGCCGTCCAAGGCACGACGCGCTAACTCACGCTTGCGCGTCTTTTTCACGCTCAGACTTAACTCAAGACTGGCTTGCGTTCATAACGCGCAAGGCGTGCCATGCCACGCCAGCCTGACGGCTACCAGACAACTTCTGGTGTTATACAAAGTTTTTTTAAGAAAGTAGTAATTATACAAATTTATAATATATGTATAATTCATGATTGTATGGTAATATTATTACTCATCCTTGATCCGGGGTTTTTGCGTAATTGGAAATTATGTTGAAAAATGCTTGGTGCTGATGTTATTTATATATTTGAAATATATGCAATTTGTATGATCTATTTATAAAGGGAGAGAAGTGAATAAGTTTAAATTTTTCGTCATGGCCTTGGTATGGAGCTTGGTAGTCTGGGCAGTACCTGCCTCTGCTCAAACCACAGGTATTGTCGGGGTGTCCATGCCGACAAAATCCGCGCAGCGTTGGGTTACTGAAGGTTTGAGCATGGCGCGGCTGCTTACCGCTAAGGGCTATAAACCCAGCCTTCTATTTGCGGATGACGATATTTCCCTGCAAATCAAACAGCTTGACAGCATGATTGCCAATGGGGCCAAGGTTTTGGTGATTGGCGCAATTGACGGAAGCGCGCTGACTGCTGTGCTGGACCGGGCTGCAAAAAAGGGCGTAAAAATCATCTCCTATGACCGCTTGATTCGACAGTCGCCCAATGTTGATGTTTATGCCACGTTTGACAACTTTAAGGTCGGTGTGCTGCAGGCCCGCGATATTGAACAGCGCCTGAAACTCAAACAGAGCAAGGGGAAATTCAATATTGAGCTTTTCGCGGGCTCGCTCGATGACAACAATGCCTTCTTTTTCTTCAATGGCGCCATGTCCGTTCTCAAGCCCTACATTGATCAGGGTGTGCTGACGATAGCTTCGGGAGAAAACACCATTGAACAGGTCGCCACCAAGCGATGGAACGGGAAGTTGGCCCGCACCCGCATGAGCCAGTTGCTGACCAGCGTTTATGCAAAAAAACGGGTTGATGCGGTTTTGTCGCCTTACGATGGCATGAGTGTTGAAATTATTGCCGCGCTCAAGGCCGTAGGCTACAGCTCCATTCAGCCTTTGCCTTTTGTCACTGGACAGGATGCAGAGTTTGCATCAGTCCGCTCCATCATCCGCAACGAGCAGAGTTCCACCATCTTCAAGGACACGGGGGAGCTGGCAAAGGTAGCCGTAGGCCTCGTGGAAGCACTGATGTCCGGCCAACCACCTCTCATCAACGATCAGACGACTTACAACAACGGCATCAAGGTGGTGCCCTCTTTCTTGCTTAAACCGGTGCTCGTGGACAAGACCAACTGGCGCGAAGTCCTGGTGACGAGCGGCTACTACAAGGAATCCCTGTTCAAATGACGAAGTCGGCAGGTTTGGCTTGCCGCTTGATCGCCTGTGCTACATTGCATCCCATGACTTCGGCGAAATTTTATTTCGGTTACTTTTGGTTCTCAAGCCCCTTCGGCGGTAGAGAGACACTTGCGTAACCCCAAGAAAACGCAGCCAGTCTTTTCAAAAAACCGCCGAACCCCGGCGGTTTTTTTTTGCCTTTTTGATGCCGTTGCCTCATTTTTGAAACTGTTTGACATTAAAACCCAAGGAAACCGTGATGACCGCCAAAGCCACCTCCGCCCATTCGTCGCCTGAAAACTGGTATGCCAGCGTCGATAAAACCAGCGCCACCGACGACAAACGCATCAAGGACATCACCGTGTTACCTCCTCCCGAGCATCTGATTCGCTTCTTCCCGATTCAGGGCACTGCCGTCGAGTCGCTGATCACCCAGACGCGCCAGAACATCCACAACATCATCGCGGGCAGCGACGACCGGCTGCTGGTGGTGATTGGCCCGTGCTCGATTCACGACCCCGCCGCCGCGCTGGACTACGCCCGCCGCCTGGCCGAGCAGCGCAAAAAATACGCCGGTACGCTGGAAATCGTGATGCGCGTGTACTTCGAAAAACCGCGCACCACCGTGGGCTGGAAAGGGCTGATCAACGACCCGTACCTCGACGGCACCTTCCGCATCGACGAAGGTCTGCGCATTGCGCGCCAGTTGCTGATCGACATCAACCGCCTTGGCCTGCCAGCAGGCAGCGAGTTCCTCGACGTGATTTCCCCGCAATACATCGGCGACCTGATCGCCTGGGGCGCGATTGGTGCGCGCACGACTGAAAGCCAGGTGCATCGCGAGCTGGCATCCGGCCTGTCCGCGCCGATTGGCTTCAAGAACGGCACCGACGGCAACATCCGCATTGCCACCGACGCAATTCAGGCGGCGGCGCGCGGCCACCATTTCCTGTCGGTGCATAAAAATGGCCAGGTCGCCATCGTGCAAACCAGCGGCAACAAAGACTGCCACGTCATCCTGCGCGGCGGCAAGGCGCCCAACTACGACGCGGCCAGCGTCGCGGCAGCGTGCAAAGAGTTGGAAGCGTCCAAACTGCCCGCCACCTTGATGGTCGATTGCAGCCACGCCAACAGCTCCAAGCAGCACCAAAAGCAAATCGACGTGGCCGCCGACATTGCCGCGCAAATCGCGGGCGGCTCGCATCAAGTCTTCGGCCTGATGGTCGAGAGCCACTTGAAAGCGGGCGCGCAAAAATTCACGCCCGGCAAGGACGATGTGGGCGCGCTCGAATACGGCCAGAGCATCACCGACGCCTGCATCGACTGGGACGACTCGCTGGCGATGCTGGAGACGCTGTCCGTCGCCGTCGAGGCGCGCCGCGCCGCTGTCTAAACCCCGCCGCTGTGCCGAAAAACCCGTGCCGTCGCACGGGTTTTCGCGCATTGCCGCCGCGTCGCAAATCGCTGAAGATGAGGCCATCGTTTCATTTTTCATTTTCAGGATTTCTTATGCGTAGCGAAGTCAGCGTGACCTTTCAAAACAGCCTCCCGGTGCAAATCGACATTCACGACGCGCCGCCCATGCCTGCCGACGAGGCGCGTCAGTGGCTGGACGCGCAGTTCACCGAAATGGGCTGCGAGCCGCTGCGCCCGACCGGCAAGCTCTTGATGGCCGACAAAGTGGTCGTGGTCGCCGAAGCCGCTGGCCCGGCCAAATTTGCCGACGCCGAATGGGCGCACACCTTCGCCCGCGCCGCCAGCGCCGCGCTGGCCAAGCCGCTGGTCGTGATTGACGTGGCCGCGCTGAGCATCAGCTACTGAAAGCGCGCCCGTTCGGGCGCTGCGCCCCGCCGCCTTTAAACTGAGGCCCATTTCACAGGCTTACAGGCGCAGCACACCATGCAAGGGCAACTTTTTACCCAAGATTTTCTGACCCGTGGCGTGCGGGACACGCCGCCTTTTCAGGCGCTGGACGACAGCGCCTTTGCCCGTTTTTCCGACGCACTGCAGGCGATTTTTACCGGGCTGGACAGCGATTCAACAATCAACGAAGCCCAGACCGAGCAGCTCGTCATCAACAAGGTGCTGGCCGAACTGGGCTGGGCCGACGACACGCTGCCGCAAGTCAACACCGACCCCCGAGGCCGTCAGGCCGTGCCCGACTGCCTGCTGTTTGCCTCGGCAGACAAAAAAGCTGCCGCGCTGCTTGAAGCCAAAGACGACCGCCGCTACCGCCACGGCTTGGCGATTCTCGAAGCCAAACGCTGGCTGCGCCCGCTGGACCGGGGCGACGGCCTGGATGCGTTCGACCCGGACGCGCCCTCATCGCAAATGCTGCGCTATTTGAGCCGCGTCGATGTCGCTTCCGACCGGGCGATTAAATGGGGCATGCTGACCAACGGCGCGGTTTGGCGCTTGTACTGGCAGGATGCGCGCTCGCGTTCCGAAGAGTTTTTTGAGCTGGACTTGGCTGCTGCGCTCGGCTTGAGCGGCATTCAGCGCGACATTGACGACATAGAACCCGGCCACGCGCTGCGGCTGTTTCACCTGTTCTTCAACCGCAGCGCCTTTTTGCCGCAGGACTGGGACGCGGCGGGCCGCAGTTTTCACGCCTACGCGCTGAACGAGGCGCGGCTGTACGAAGAAAAGGTGTCGCAAGACCTGGGCGCGCGCGTGTTCGACGATATTTTTCCGCAACTGGCCGACGCGCTGGCGCGGGGCGACTTGCATGCCAAAACGCATGAAATCGGCTACGGCCAGTTCACGCGGGCGCAGTTCACGCCCGACTATCTGGACGAAGTGCGCGAGGCCGCGCTGGTGTTGCTGTACCGGCTGCTGTTCATGTTTTACGCCGAAGACCGCAATTTGCTGCCGGTGCGCGATGCGCGCTACGCGCCTTACAGCGTGCGCCACCTGCGCGAAGAGGTGCGCGACAAGGTGAACGCGGGCACGCGCTTCTCCAAAACGATGACGTCAATCTGGTTCTCTTTGCAGGGCGTATTCCAGCTCATCGACAAAGGCGACGACGATGTTGGCATGCCCGCTTACAACGGCGGCCTGTTTGACGCGACCCGCGCCCCGTTGCTGGAGCGCATCAAAGTGCCCGACGCCATCATGGCGCCCATCATCGACGCGCTCTCGCGCCGCACTGAAGACCTGCTGCACGGCTGGATTAATTACCGCGACCTGGCCGTCGCGCATTTGGGCGGGATTTACGAGCGCCTGCTCGAATACAGCTTGGTGCATCAAGTGCAGGCCGAAGACAGCTACCAAGACAAGCCCGAAATCAACCGCATCATCGCCGCCCCGGCCAGCTTTGCGCGCAAGGTCTCGGGCAGCTACTACACGCACGACGACTTGGTGCGGCTGGTGCTGCGCGAGTCCGTCGGCCTGCTGGCGACCGAGCGCATGGCGGCCTTTGAGGCGCATTTGGCAAAAATTACCAAAAAAGCCGCGCTCAACCCCGGCGATTGGGACGCGCTGGACGCCAAAGACCCGGCCAGCGAAATTCTGGAGCTGAAAATCTGCGACCCGGCCATGGGCAGCGGCCACTTTCTGGTGGCGCTCGTCGATGACATGGCTGACCGCGTTTTAGAAGCCATTACCGTCGCCACGCACCGCGTCAACGCCCAGCCGTGGGCCGCGCATTTGGTGGAAACGGGCCGCCCGTGGCAAAGCCCTGTGCTGGCGCGCATTGCGCACATTCGCCGCAGCATCAAGACCACCGCCAAAGACCGGGGCTGGGCCGTCACCGACGCCCAGCTCGACGACCGCCACATCGTGCGCCGCATGGTGTTGAAGAAAAGCATCTTCGGCGTCGATAAAAACGCGATGGCCGTGGAGTTGGCCAAAACCGCGCTGTGGCTGCACACCTTCACCGTCGGCGCGCCGCTGAGCTTTCTCGATCACCACCTGAAAACCGGCGACAGCCTGCACGGCGAGCGCCTGCCGCAGGTGCAGCGCGGCTTGCAGGACTTGGGCGCGCTGCTGCTGCAAAGCGAGTTTGACCGGCTGGCGCTGGCCGCGAAAAACATCGCCCAGGTCGCCGATTTGACCGATGTGGACATTGCCGAGGCGCAATTGTCGAAAAAGCTGGCGCACGAAGCCGCCGCGCAGGTCGCGCCGATTCACGCCGTGCTCGATTTTTGGCGCGCCATGCGCTGGCTGGTGCCGGGCTGGCCGGTGGACAAAGTCAGCAAGCTGCACCAGTTGCTCAAGCTGCCCAAAGAGCGCGAAACGCTGGAAGCGCAAGTCGCTGCCGGGCAGCACCCCGAATACGCCGGGCTGCTCAAGCTGCTGGAGCCGGGGCAGAACTTTGTCGCGCTGCTCGCTGCCGGGCGCGTGGACGGCGACGACGCGGCCAGCCGCGCCGCCAACGAGTTGATGGCCAAAGCCAGAGCCTTGGCGCGGCGCGAAACCTTCTTTCACTGGTGGACGACGTTTCCGACGGTGTTCGGCGCGGGTTCAAAAAATGGCTTTGACGCGGTGATTGGCAACCCGCCGTGGGATCGCATTAAGCTGCAGGAGGTCGAATGGTTTTCCGGGCGCGTCTCCGAGATTGCCAAAGAGCCGCGTGCCGCTGACCGCAAAACAAGAATTCTGAAGCTGAAAAACGTCAACATGTGCCAGACCGCCTCGGGCGCCCAGCCGCCGGTGGTCAACTGGTGGGCGCAGTACGACGAGGCCACCAAACACGCCGACACCAACGCCCGCGTGCTGGGCAACGGCAAGCTGGGCGCGGGCGACTACCCGCTGCTGGGCGGCGGCGATATCAACCTCTACAGCCTGTTTGTCGAGCGGGCGCAGGCGCTGGTGGCCAGCGATGGCGTGGTGGCGCTGGTCACGCCCAGCGGCATTGCGGCGGACAAGGGCGCGGCGGCGTTTTTTAGCAGCCTGAGCAGCACCGGGCGGCTGCGCGCGCTGTTTGACTTTGAAAACCGCCGGGTGTTTTTCCCGGACGTGGATTCGCGCTTTAAATTTTGCGTGCTGGTGTTTGGCCAGCAGCCGCGCTATCTGGCGGCGCCTGCGCTGGCCGATGCCGTTGATACCGTCGATGCCGCGCCCGCCGGGCTGCCCGTGCCCACGCGCTGCGCGTTTTACCTGCACAGCCTGGACGAACTCGACGAGCCGGGCCGGGTGCTTGAGCTGACAGCGGCAGATTTTCAGCGCGTCAACCCCAACACCGGCGCGGCGCCGATTTTCCGCAGTCGGCGCGATGCCGACATCACGCTGAAGGTCTATGCCGGACATCCGGTGCTGGTCAAGCACGGGAAAGTCGATGCCTCGACCGGCAAACAGCCCGACACCAAGACTTGGCTGGTGAAGTACGTGACCATGTTTCACATGACGAACGACTCCCATCTGTTCTTGAAAACCGACGAGCTGAAAAAGCAGCGATTCAAGCCCGCCGCGCTGAACCGCTGGCGCACTACCGCCGGGCTGGAGGCCGTGCCGCTGTACGAAGGCAAGATGGTGCAGATGTACGACCACCGCGCCGCCGATGTCGTGGTGAATGCGGCCAACTTGATGCGCGCCGCGCAGCAAGAGAGCATTTCTCAAATTGAAAAAGCCAGTCCGAAACGCTATCCGGTGCCGCAGTTTTTTGTCGCCGCCTCTGAAACTGCCGCCAACCCTTACGAGTGGGCGCTGGGCTACAAGGAAATCTCCGCGCCCACCAATGCGCGCAGCATGATTGCCACGCTGCTGCCCGGCGTCGGTTTTGGCAACAAAGTGCCGCTGCTGATTCCGCAAGCCGATACGCCGCAAGCCGCCGTGCGGATCGTTACCTTGCTGGCGGCGAATTTGAACGCTTTTGCCTTTGATTTCATCCTGCGCCAAAAACTGCAGGGCCAGACGATCAACCTGTTCATTCTGGAGCAGCTCCCCGTCATCGCCCCCGAGCGTTTTAACGAGCGGCTGCCCGCCAAATTTGCCAAAGCCATGCGCGCCGCCAAGCTGATGAACGGCCACCATCCGCACCCGACGGTGGCCGATTTTGTCGCGCCGCAGGTGCTGGTGCTCAGTTACACCGCGCACGACATGGCGCCGTTCGCCCGCGATTTGGGCTACGTCGATGCGGCGGGCGACGTGCTGGCGCCCTTTGTCTGGGACGAGGCGGAGCGCCGCACCCGGCTGGCCGCGCTCGACGCGCTGTTTTTCTACCTCTACGGCTTGAATGCCGATGACGCCGCTTATATTCTGGGCACTTTCCCCATCGTGCGTGAGCAGGATCAAAAAGCCTTTGGCCGCTACCGCACCGAGGACGATATTCTTCAATTTTTAAGCCTGCTGGCGCCAACTTCATGAAAAAACCAAAATCCCCGTCAAAAGCCGCGTTGCTGTCCGATGCCGCCCCGGCCACATCCGCCGCACCCGCCGCCGCGCCTGCTGACGCGCCACCCGCCGCCGAAAGCTCCGGCAAGGCGCTGCGCCTGAACGCGGGCAAGGGCGCGGCCAAGCTGTCCGCCGCGCAGCAGCGTTTTAACCGCCTGCTGGCCAAAATCGACAAATTGGAAAGCCAGGTGACGGAAATGCAAAAGCTGGGCGATGCCTTTCGCCCGCTCTACAGCAGCACGCTGGAGCCGCTGCGCCAGGCGCAAACGGCGATGGTCCGCCGCATGGCGCTGCTGCTGGACGAGCGCTTGCAGCGCAAGGGGCTGACGCCCGCCCAAAAGCGCAACGGCCTGGAAATCCTGTGCAGCCTGTGCGAAATGCTGGCCATGAAAGGCGATGCGGAAATGGCCGCGCTGCACGACCAGCGCAGCCTGCACACCCTGCGCCAGAAGGAAGAAGAGCAGGCTGCCGGACTGCGCGCGATGATGGAAGACGCGCTAGGCCAGTCGCTGGACGTGGATGGGCAGGACGAGTCGCTGAATCCGATGGAGGCGCTGTTTCGCGCCAGCCAGGAGGGCTTGAACGCCGCGATGCAGGCCGAAGAGGAGCGCGAAGCCGCCGCCCAGGCGCGGAAAAAGAAAAAACCCACTGTGGCCCAGCACAAGGCCGCGCAGGAGCAGGAAGACGCCGACAGCGTGTTGCGTCAGGTGTACCGTCAACTCGCCAGCGCGCTGCACCCCGACCGCGAGCGCGACCCCGCCGAGCAGCAGCGCAAAACCGCCCTGATGAGCGAAGCCAACGCCGCCTACGGCAAGCAGGATTTGATGGCGCTGCTGCATTTACAACTGCGCATTGCCCAGGCCGACGCCCAGGATTTACTGCAGCAGCCGGAGGAAAGAATCGCCGCGATGACCCGCCTGCTCAAGCAGCAGGCCGCCGAACTGGAAAGCGAATTGATGGCCCGGCAGCATCATTTGCGTCAGGAGTTTGAACTGAATTTTTTTCAGCAGCCGAGCGCCGCCACCCTGCGGCGCCAGCTCGAACAGCAGGAAAAAGACCTGAAAGACGAACTGGCCTTCATGGAAGAAGACCTTCAGGAGGTGCAGGACGACGCCGGTTTCAAACGCTGGCTCAAGGAGCAGGTCAAGATGAGTAAGACGCGGGATTTTGATGTCGGTTTCTTTTAGGCAGCCAGCGCCGCCAGCAGCCGGGCGTGAATTCCGCCAAAGCCGCCGTTGCTCATGCACAGTAAATGGTCACCGGGCCGGATGGCGGCGCTGACCTGCGCCAGCAGCTGGTCGAGGTTGTCGGCCACCTGCGCTTTGGCGCCCAGCGGCGCGAGCGCGGCTCGGGCGTCCCAGTCTAGGCCGCCCGCGTGGCAAAAAGCCAGATCGGCCTGCGCCAAGCTGCCCGGCAGTTGCGCCGTCATGCTGCCCAGCTTCATGGTGTTGCTGCGCGGCTCGAAAATCGCCAGAATGCGCTCGGCGCTTTTGCCCGCGCTGTTCAATTGGCGGCGCAGGCCGTCGATGGTGGTTTCAATCGCCGTCGGGTGGTGGGCAAAATCGTCATAGACGGTGATGGCACCGCTGCCCGCGTTGCCTGCGCCACCCGCGCCGCTGCGCTGCACCACGCCGCGCACTTCCATGCGGCGCTTGACGTTTTGAAAACTGCCCAGCGCCTCAGCGGCCAGCGCGGGCGCGACGCCCACATGCTCGGCGGCGGCGATGGCGGCCAGCGCGTTGCGCTGGTTGTGAACGCCGCTGACGCTCCATTGCACCCGCGCCACGGCCTGTCCGGCTTTCAAAACCTGAAAATCGCCCGGCTCACCCTCGGCAGTGAAGCCGCTGTGGCTGGCGGCGCCAGCGCCAAAAAAGACTTCTTCGCTCCAGCAGCCCTGGGCGAGCACGCGCTGCAGGCTGGCCGCTTCGGCATTGACGACGACGCGGCCCTGCGACGGCACGGTGCGCACCAGATGGTGAAACTGGCGCTCAATCGCAGCGAGGTCGGGAAAGATGTCGGCGTGATCGAACTCCAGGTTGTTCAAAATTGCCGTGCGCGGGCGGTAGTGGACGAACTTGCTGCGCTTGTCGAAAAAGGCCGTGTCGTACTCGTCGGCCTCGATGACAAAGGTGTTGCCCACGCCGAGACGCGCCGAGACGCCAAAGTTCAGCGGCACGCCGCCGATCAAAAAGCCGGGGTTTAAACCGGCGCATTCGAGAATCCAGGCCAGCATCGCAGTGGTGGTGGTTTTGCCGTGGGTTCCGGCGACGGCCAGAACGTGGCGCGGCCCGGTCGCGTGGTGCGTCGGATGGTGCAAGACGTGGCCCGAGAGCCATTGCGGCCCGCTGGTGTAGGGCAGGCCGCTGTTCAAAATCGCTTCCATCAGCGGGTATCGGGCGCTGCCGTCGGCCAGCCGGGCGCGCGAAACCACATTGCCGATGACGAACACGTCGGGGTTGAGCGCCATCTGGTCGGCGCTGTAGCCCTCAATCAGCTCAATGCCCAGGCCGCGCAGCTGGTCGCTCATCGGCGGATAAACGCCTGTGTCGCAGCCCGTGACCTTGTGCCCCGCCTCGCGCGCCAGTGCGGCCAGACCGCCCATGAAGGTGCCGCAAATTCCCAAAATATGTATGTGCATGGCTTGATTTTAGGGACAATAAAAACGCCTGCAGGCAGCGCCTGATTGAATGGCAATCGCGCAGCGTGGTGAACTTTTTACCGCGCTGCAGGCTCAAGCTTGGTGTGGGCACAATGGCTTGAGTCCGGTTGTCCGGCTGAATTTTCTTAACTTTTTGCGCCGGGCTTTGCCGCCTGTCGCCTCCTGAACGTGAATACCCTGATGTCTGAAATTGCCGCCACCGCTGCCGCGCTGGTGGTCGAAGAGGGGCTGGAATACGGCCCGGCCAAACGCCGCGCCGTCAAGCAGCTGGCGCTGCCCCAGCGCACCGCGCTGCCCGGCAACGACGAGCTTGAAGACGCCGTGCGCGAGTACATCGCCGTGTTTTGCGCCGACACCCAGCCCGCCGAGCTGGCCGCGCTACGCGAACTGGCGTTGCTCTGGATGGGGCGCCTGCCGCAGTTTCGGCCCTACCTGACCGGCGCCGTCTGGCACGGCACGGCCACGCGGCTGTCCGACATCTATATCCAGCTCTTCTGCGATGACCCGAAATCGGCTGAAATCGCGCTGATTGACCACAACGTCGATTACGAGCCGCGCACCGTCACCGGCTTTACCGGCGGCAAGGTCGAGGCGCTCAGCCTGAGCAGCCTGTGTCAGCCGCTCAATGAAACCGTCGGCGTACACCTGATGGTCTATGACCACGACGACCTGCGCGGCGCGCTGCGGCCCGACGCCAAAGGCCGGGCGCCGCGCGGTGACATCGCGGCGGTGCAAAAATTGTTGTCTATTTCTTCTTTGGAGCTGGGTTCGTGAAGCGTAGAAACATGCTGTATGGCGGCGCGGCAGTCGCCGCAGGCCTGGCGGGTGCGGGCGTGGCCTGGTGGACAGACCGGCTAAGGGCTGCACAGGGGCGGGCGGCGCCAACTTCCGGCCCGGTGGCTGTAGGAGTGGTGTCAACCCCGACGCCGGGCGACTCCGACAAGGAGGCAGCAGCCGCCTTCTGGCGCCTGAGCTTTGAAACCCCGGACGGACAAACGCTGCCGATGAGCAGTTTTCGCGGCAAGCGGCTGCTGGTCAATTTCTGGGCGACTTGGTGCCCGCCGTGCGTCGATGAGCTGCCGCTGCTGGATTATTTTTACCAAGAAAACCGCGACAAGAATTGGCAACTGCTCGGGCTGGCCGTCGATCAGCCCGGCGTGGTGCGGGACTGGCTGAAAAACCGGCCACTCAATTACCCAGTCGGTCTGGCCGCCCAAAGTGGCATCGCGCTGGGCAAATCGCTGGGAAATACCGAGGGCGGTCTGCCTTTTTCGGTGCTGTTTGATCCTTTGGGGAACTTGCAGCAGCGCAAGGTTGGCAGCGTGCTGGCACAAGACCTGGCCGTTTGGCTGCGGCTTAAATAGGCTGTTTTTCTCGGTTTGGCATGAGGTACACTTTGCGCTTTGCTGAGCTTGTCTCGTGCGTGGGCGGGTAAAATAATTGGCAGATAGACGCTGTAGGGCTTCAAAGCACAGCGTAAGCGAAGAAAGAAAGAAGTTTGGCGTCAGCGCCAACTTGCTGGTCAAATCAAAACTGTGCGTGGCCATCGGCTGCGCCTGCATCTCACCGTCATCGGAGAAAATCCATGGATCTAAGAAAACTCAAAACCCTGATTGACCTTGTTTCAGAGTCCAATGTGTCTGAGCTGGAAATCACCGAGGCCGAAGGCAAGGTGCGTATTGTCAAGTCCAGCGGCGCGCCGATGATGATGATGCATCAGCCCGCCACGATGATGGCCGCGCCCACGATGAGCGCCCCGGCTGCCGCCGCCGCCCCTGAGGCGCCCGCCGCGCCCGCAGGCCACGCCGTCAAGTCGCCTATGGTCGGCACCTTCTACCGCGCTTCGGCACCGGGCGCCAAGTCCTTCGTGGACATCGGCAGCACCATCAAGGAAGGCGAGACGATCTGCATCATTGAGGCGATGAAAATCCTCAACGAGATCGAAGCCGACAAGTCTGGCACCGTCACCAAAATCCTTTCCGAAAACGGCCAGGCCGTCGAATACGGCCAGCCTCTTTTCATCATCGAGTAAGCGGGCTGCGGCCCCTTTTTCCTTCTTTACCAGAGCGGCCCGCAGCGGCCAGACCAGGTACTTCGACGCATGTTCAAAAAAATACTGATCGCCAACCGGGGCGAGATTGCCCTGCGTATCCAGCGCGCCTGCCGGGAACTCGGCGTCAAAGCCGTGATGGTCTATTCCGAAGCCGACCGCGATGCCAAATACATCAAGCTCGCCGATGAGGCCATTTGCATCGGCCCCGCGCCTTCCGGCCAGAGCTACCTCAACATGCCGGCCATCATTTCGGCCGCCGAGGTGACGGACGCCGAAGCGATTCACCCCGGCTACGGCTTCCTGAGCGAAAACGCCGACTTTGCCGAGCGGGTCGAAAAAAGCGGTTTCAAATTTATCGGCCCCACGCCCGAGTCGATCCGGCTGATGGGCGACAAGGTCTCGGCCAAGCAGACCATGCTCAAGGCGGGCGTGCCCTGCGTGCCCGGCTCCGAAGGCGCGCTGCCCGCTGATCCAGCCTTTATCAAGCGCGTGGCCAAGCAGATCGGCTACCCGGTCATCATCAAGGCCGCTGGCGGCGGCGGCGGGCGCGGCATGCGCGTGGTGCATACCGAAGCGGCTTTGCTGAACGCGGTGCAGATGACCAAGGCCGAAGCCGGTGCCGCTTTCGGCAATCCCGAGGTCTATATGGAGAAATTTCTCCAGAACCCCCGGCACATCGAAATCCAGATCATCGCCGACCAGTTCAAGAATGCCGTCTGGCTGGGCGAGCGCGACTGCTCGATGCAGCGGCGCCACCAAAAAGTCATCGAAGAAGGTCCGGCACCGGGCATTCCACGTCGGCTGATTGATCGCATTGGCGCACGCTGCGTCGCTGCGGTGAAAAAATTCGGCTACCGGGGCGCGGGCACGTTTGAGTTCCTGTACGAAGACGGCGAGTTCTATTTCATCGAGATGAACACCCGCGTGCAGGTCGAGCATCCGGTGACCGAGTGGATCACCGGCGTCGATATCGTGCGCACCCAGATCATGGTGGCGGCGGGCGAGAAGCTGCCCTTTGTCCAGCGCGACATCCAGATCAAGGGCCATGCGATTGAGTGCCGCATCAACGCCGAAGACCCGTACAAGTTCACGCCGTCGCCGGGGCGCGTCACCACTTGGCACGCGCCGGGCGGGCCGGGCGTGCGCGTCGATTCGCACATTTACGCCAACTACTTTGTGCCGCCGAACTACGACTCGATGATCGGCAAAATCATTGTTCACGGCGACACCCGCGAGCAGGCGCTGGCGCGCATGCGCACGGCGCTGTCTGAAACCGTGGTCGAAGGCATCAACACCAACATCGCGCTGCACCGCGAGCTGATGGTGGACGCCAAGTTCATGGACGGCGGCACCAACATTCACTACCTGGAAGAGTGGCTGTCCAAGCGCGAGCGCTGAGCCAGCCGAAAGCATCCGATGAGCTTGTTTGAACTGATTTTGCTGGCGCCCGTCCACGAGGTGGAAACCCTTAGCGACGCGCTCGATGCCCTGGACGCGCTCAGCGTCTCGGTCGAAGACGCCGACGCGCAGACGCCCGCCGAGCAGGCGCTGTTTGGTGAGCCCGGCATGCCGCCACCGAAAGCGGGCTGGGAGCGCTCGCGCGTCGTCTCGCTGTTTGCGACTGAAACGCTGGCGCGTGAAGCGGCTGCGGTGCTGGCGGCGCAGGATTTTTTTGCCGGTTGCCAGACGGTGGCGATTCAGGCCGTGGTCGATCAGGACTGGGTGCGCCTCACGCAGTCGCAGTTCACGCCGGTCGATATCACGCCGGACTTCTGGATTGTGCCGACCTGGCACGAGCCGCCTGCGCAGGCCAAACAGGTGATTCGCCTCGATCCGGGTCTGGCTTTTGGCACCGGCACGCACCCAACGACGCGCATGTGTCTGCGCTGGATTGCCGCGCACGGCGCGCCTGACCAATCGCTGGGCCGCGTGCTGGACTATGGTTGCGGCTCGGGCATTTTGGCGATTGGCGCGGCCAAGTTTGGCGCCGTGGACATCGACGCGGTCGATATTGACCAAGCCGCCGTCGAATCGACCTGCGCCAACGCCGATGCCAACCATGTGCAGTTGCAAGCCGGTTTGCCCGACAAGGCCGTCGGCAAGTACCAGACGGTGCTGGCCAACATTCTGGCCACGCCGCTGAAGATGCTGGCGCCGCTGCTGTGTACCCATGTGCAGCCGGGCGGAAATCTGGTCCTCGCGGGCATTCTGGACAGCCAGGAAGACGAGTTGAAAGCGGCTTACGCGCCTTACTGCCAGCTGGAAGTCCACGATGCCCAAGAGGGCTGGATTTTGATGACCGCGCGTCTTTGATCGCTGCTGCAGACGGCACGCTATGAGCCAGATTACCCGCTGCCCCGCCTGTGCAACGATGTTCAAGGTCGGGGCCGGGCAATTCGAGGCCGCGCAAGGCTGGGTGCGCTGCGGTTGTTG
>Ga0302214_1000109_pt1 | contig 21481 bp, 21 predicted proteins | sample II_Fen_N1_3_FD_194584 | JGI IMG/M metagenome (GOLD analysis project Ga0302214, IMG submission 194584) | Peat permafrost microbial communities from Stordalen Mire near Abisko, Sweden - II_Fen_N1_3 | ecosystem: Environmental > Terrestrial > Soil > Wetlands > Permafrost | place: Sweden: Abisko... | reverse complement strand
CTCGGCCAGGTTTTCGGCGGTGATGCCCATGTGGTAATCGTTGAACGCGTCCCACAGGCCGTCGCTGATCATGGTGTCGACGAGTTGCGCGTTACCCATGCGCAGGCCGGTGCGGGCACCGGGCATGACGTAGTTGGACAGGCTCATGTTTTCCTGGCCACCAGCGATGATCACCTCGGCGTCGCCGCAACGGATGGCCTGGGCGCCCAGGTGCAGGGCCTTGAGGCCGGATCCGCAGACTTTGTTCAGGGTCATGGCAGGCACGGCGAAGGGCAGGCCGGCCTTGATCGACGCCTGGCGCGCAGGGTTTTGCCCGGCACCGGCGGTCAGCACCTGGCCCATGATCACTTCATCGACTTGGGCAGGGTCCAGGCCGGTTTGCGCCAGCAACTGACGGATGACCGCCGCGCCCAGGTCAACGGCGGATACGTTCGCCAGGGAGCCCTGGAAACTGCCGATGGCGGTGCGTGTGGCGGCAACAATGACGACTTCTTGCATGGAATGATTCCTCACTGGTCAGCGAACTGCATTTCCGGAACGTGGTCCGGCACGATCAGTTTGCCGGCGGTTTTGGCAACGATTTCTTCAACGCTGACGCCTGGTGCGCGCTCCTTGAGATGGAAGGCGCCGTCCTGGATTTCCAGGTAGGCCAGGTCGGTCAGCACGCGCTTGATGCAACCGGCGCCGGTCAGCGGCAGGCTGCATTGGGACAACAGCTTGGACTCACCGTCCTTGGACGCGTGAGTCATGATAACGATGATGTTTTCCGCGCCCGCCACCAGGTCCATGGCGCCGCCCATGCCCTTGACCAGCTTGCCGGGAATCATCCAGGAGGCGATGTTGCCTTGTACGTCGACTTCGAAGGCGCCCAGCACGGTCAGGTCGACATGGCCACCGCGGATCATCGCGAAGGACTCGGCCGAGGAAAAGATCGAAGCGCCGATACGGGCGGTCACGGTTTGTTTGCCGGCATTGATCATGTCGGCGTCGATGGTTTCTTCAGTAGGAAAAGGACCCATGCCGAGCAGGCCGTTTTCCGACTGCAGCATGACTTCCATGCCTTCGGGGATGTAGTTGGCGACCAGGGTCGGAATGCCGATGCCCAGGTTCACGTAGAAGCCGTCCTGCATTTCGCGGGCGACGCGTTGAGCCATTTGTTCGCGGGAAAGTGCCATTGTTGTTATTCCTTCATTCGGTCCGGGGGCAGGGGATCACTTACGCACGGTGCGCTGTTCGATGCGCTTCTCGAACGTGCCGCAAATGATCCGGTCGACGTAGATGCCAGGGGTGTGGATCTGCGACGGCTCCAGTTCGCCGGGTTCGACGATTTCCTCGACTTCGACCACGGTGATCTTGCCGGCGGTGGCGGCCAGCGGGTTGAAGTTCTGGGCGGTGTGGCGGTAGATCACGTTACCGAAATGGTCGGCTTTCCAGCCTTTGACGATGGCGAAGTCGCCGGTGATGGATTCTTCCATCAGGTACTTGCGGCCATGGAATTCGCGCACTTCCTTGCCTTCGGCAACCGGGGTGCCGACGCCGGTCGCGGTGAAGAACGCCGGGATGCCGGCACCGCCTGCGCGCATTTTTTCGGCGAGGGTGCCTTGGGGGGTCAGGATGACTTCGATTTCGCCTTTGAGCAGTTGCTCTTCGAACATCTTGTTTTCGCCGACGTAGGAGGCCACGACTTTGCTGATCTGCCGGTCTTCCAGCAGGATGCCGAGCCCAAAACCATCGACGCCGCAGTTGTTGGAGACCACGGTGAGGTCGCGTGTGCCCTTGCGTTTGATCTCGGCGATCAGGTTTTCCGGGATCCCGCACAGGCCGAAGCCGCCGGCGATCACCGTCATGCCGTCTTCAAGACCTGCCAGAGCTTCCTCGTAGGAACTCACGCGCTTGTCGAAACCTGCCATATGCACCTCTTTTATTCTTTATGGGCGGCTGGCTAGCCGAATGGGGTTGAGTGTCTCGCCGCAAGATTGATTTGTTAAGTTGTTTTTTTGGCTGTATTAATTGATAAAACTCATCAAATTGCTGCTTTCGATCTTGCAGCTTAGAGCTCGTAGCTTACAACTGGAGCAACGCACATTGACCATCAAGCAGATCCGCGCCTTCCTGGCAGTGGCCCAGAGTTTGAGTTTCGCGGTGGCCTGCGAGCGCTTGCACCTGTCTCAGTCGGCCCTGAGCCTGACCATCAAGGCGCTGGAGGAGAGCCTGGGCGGGCGATTGTTCACCCGCAATACGCGCAATGTCGCATTGACCGCCGAGGGTGAATCGCTGGTGCCGCTGGCGCGCCGCCTGATTGCCGATTGGGACAATGCCGAAGATGAATTGCGCCAGCGCTTCACCCTCCAGCGCGGGCGCGTGACCCTCGCGGCCATGCCGTCGTTCGCCGGCAACCTGCTGCCTCCGATCCTCAAGACCTTTCGCGCGCGCTACCCGAAAGTCAACGTCACGGTGAACGACGTGATCAACGAGCAAGTGCTGGAAATGGTCCGTGACCGCCAGGTGGAGCTGGGGGTGGCGTTCGAACCGACCCAGAATTCGTCGTTGCATTTCACGCCGTTGTACGTTGACCGCTTTGTGGCGGTCGTGCCCCTTGACTCGCCGCTGGCCACGCGGGATGACATCGACTGGCAGACCTTGCTCAAGGAACCGTTCATTACCTTGCAGCGCCCATCGACGGTGCGGGTAATGCTGGAGGAACACTTGCAGGCGCGGGGCATGAAATTGCCAGTGGAGTTTGAAAGCCATCAGTTGTCCACGGTCGGTCGGATGGTCGCCAGCGGCCTGGGTGTGAGCGCGGTGCCGGCCTTGTGCGCCGGGCAGATGCGCGAACTGGGCGCGCGGTGCATCACCTTGCGCGACCCGGTGGTTGAGCGGGCGCTAGGGGTGTTGACGTTGCCGGGGGGAGAGCTGTCGGCGGCGGCGCAGGCGTTGTTTGATGTGCTTAAAGAAGAAAGTCTGAGTCGGCAGGCAGTAGGACATTGATCACCCATCTTGTAGGAGCGAGCCTGCTCGCGATTGCCGTCAACGATGACGCGGGCTATCTGAATGCCCGCGGTGTCCTGGCGTCCATCGCGAGCAGGCTCGCTCCTACAGGGATTGGGTGGCATCAGTGGTGAGTGAGGCGCTGTGCCAATAAGGGCAACAACTGCTCGCAGGACATCTCTATCTTCAAGTCCAGCAGGTCGTCGGCCCGCGTCTTGCCCAGGTTGATCGCCAGCAATGGCTTGCCCTGATCCACCACCGCGCGGCACAGGCGAAATGCGGAATAGGCCATCAACGACGAGCCGACGACCAATAGCCCGGCCGCCTTTTCCACCGCAGCCATCGCTTTGGCGGCGGTTTCCTGCGCGACGTTTTCGCCAAAGAACACCACGTCCGGTTTCATCCGTTCACCGGCGCAATAGGGGCAACGGGGTACTTGAAAGCGGGCTTCGAAGGCAGCGTCCAGCAGGGTGTCGCCGTCCGGCGCCTGCACCGCATCAACGCCGGCCAGATAGGGGTTCTGTGCTTCCATCTGTTGCTGGATCGAATCCCGTTCACTGCGTTTGGCGCAGTCCAGACACAGCACCCGGTGCAGGCTGCCGTGCAGTTCGATCACATCATGACTGCCGGCCTGGTCGTGCAGGGTATCGACATTCTGGGTGATCAGGCCGCTGATCTGCCGGGTACTCTGCAATCGGGCCAGGGTGTCGTGAGCCACGTTCGGCCGGGCCTGGCGCACCCGTGGCCAGCCGAGCATCGCCCGCGCCCAGTAACGTCGGCGGGACTCGGGCGCGGAGAGAAACTCCTGATACATCATCGGCTGGCGGCCACGGCGTACGCCCTGATTGTCGCGATAGTCCGGAATGCCCGACGGGGTGCTGATCCCGGCACCGGTCAGAACCACGTACGGTTGATCGTCCATGAGCTGCTGGAGCCGGTCGAGTTGTTCGAGGGTCAGGCTGTCGAGCATGTCGGGAAACCTGTAGGAGCGAGCTTGCTCGCGATGGTGTGTCAGTCGACATCAATGTACCTGACCCATCTTCGCTGGCAAGCCAGCGCCTACAAAAGGCAACCGAACTTACTTGCGTGCTTCAAGAATCAGGTTGAACGGCGTTTCCGTCGCCCGGCGGAAACTGGAGAATCCGGCTTCGGTGAACACCTTGCGCAACCGTGCTTCGCCCGCCTGGGCGCCGAGGCCGAGACCAACCTCCTGGGACAGCGAGTTGGGCGTGCAGATGAAGGTCGAGGCGGCATAGAACAAACGACCGACCGGATTGATGTTTTCATCGAGCGAGTCGTTGGCGAAGGGTTCCACCAGCAGCACCGTGCCGTCCGGTTTCAGTGACTCGTAGGCATGTCTGGCCGCGCCAACCGGGTCGCCCATGTCGTGCAGGCAGTCGAAGTAGCAGACCAGGTCATAGTCGTTGCCGGGGTAGCTCTTTGCCGTGCCCTGGAAGAATCGCGCCCGACCGGCCACGCCACCTTCTTCGGCGCGCTGGGTGGCGACGGTGACGGAGGGCGCGTGGTAGTCGAAGCCGACAAATCGCGACTCGGGAAAGGCCTGGGCCATGATCACGGTGGAGGCGCCATGCCCGCAGCCAATGTCTGCCACTTTCGCCCCGGCTTCCAGCTTGGCCACCACGCCATCGAGGGCCGGTAGCCATTCGGCGATCAGGTGGGCCTTGTAGCCAGGGCGGAAGAACCGCTCGGTGCCGCTGAACATGCACGGATGGTGATCGCCCCAGGGCAGGGCGCCGTCGCCGCGCATGGCGTTGACCAGTTTGTCCTTGTCATGGAAAAACGAAGCGACCACCCCGACGCCGCCGGCGATGTAGACCGGCGAGTCCTCGATGGCCAACGCCAGGGCTTGCTCTTCGGGCAAGCGGAACTGTCCGTCGGAGTGTTCCATGTAGCCTGAAGCGGCGTGGGCGCTGAGCCATTCGCGCACCAGGCGTGGGTTGCAGCCGGTCTTGCCGGCGAGTGTTTCAGGGGTGACGGGCTGGCTGTCGGCCATGGCCCGGTACAGCCCGAGTTCTTCGCCGAGGATGACGTTGGCGAGCATCGCCGCGCCGCCCATGTCACTCACCAGTTTGCCCATGAAGTCATTGAGTCTGGCCTCGTCCATCACGTGTGCTCCTTCAAGAGGATCACAGTCCAGAGGCATTGTTTGCCTGGGCAAGCCGCCGCTGGGCGGTGGTCGTGGGGGATGTTCAGGACGATTTGCATGTCCTGGGTGCATTAAGTTTAGTTCGCTGGTCGAATGGCGCTTTGCCTGGCGACCAAGGACCCCTGTGGGCTTGCCCGCGATAGCGGAGTGTCAATCAACAAATAGGCCAGATCTGCCAGCCTCATCGCGGGCAAGTCGAATCGTTGGACCGCCGTTCCGACGGGGATTTGGCCAGCAGTGCCTGCGTATGTATCCCACTGTATCTAACCGCCTTCCCGATACTGTTCCCCTCAATTCAAGGCCACCGCTGAACACAGAACAGATACATCACTTCGATTAACTGTGATTGCGTACTGACAACCCCAGGGATCGACACCATGCAAACCCCCATCATTTCAGCGAAGGCCAGCGCCGGGCTCGGCTTGCGTCGCGGTTTAATCAAAGACCTCCAGGCCGCCCCGGCCGGCCATTTCGATTTCCTCGAAGTCGCGCCGGAAAACTGGATCGGCATCGGCGGTGCCCAGGGGGCGGCACTGCGAGCCCTGGCCGAACGCTATCCGCTGTCCTGCCACGGGTTGTCACTGTCCCTGGGCGGGCCGTCACCGCTGGATGTCGGGTTCCTGCAGCAGGTGCGGGTGTTTCTCGATCACTACAACGTGCCGCTGTACAGCGAGCACCTGAGTTATTGCAGCGATGACGGTCACCTCTACGACCTGTTGCCGTTGCCGTTTACCGAAGAAGCGGTGCACCACGTCGCCGCGCGCATTCGTCAGGCCCAGGACATTCTTGGCCGGCGCCTGGCGGTGGAAAATGTTTCCTATTACGCCGCGCCACAGCAGGACATGGACGAGGTGACATTCACCAACGCGGTATTGCGCGAAGCCGACTGCGATCTGCTGCTGGACGTCAACAACGTTTACGTCAACTCGATCAACCACGGTTTCGATCCACACGAATTCCTCGCCGGCATCGATTCAAACCGGGTGGTGGCCATGCACATCGCCGGGCATTTCGATGAGTCCGACACCTTGAAAATCGACACCCACGGGGCGTCGGTCAAGCCGGCGGTGTGGTCATTGCTGGCCGAGGCCTATGCCCGGTTCGGCGCCCACCCGACGTTGCTGGAGCGCGATTTCAACTTTCCGGTGTTTTCCGAACTGGTCGCCGAGTTGCAGACCATTCGCCGCTTGCAGGCCGAGGAGGTAAGCCGTGGCCAAGCGCTCGTTGCATGAACAACAACACAGCATGGGCCTGTACCTGCGCGACCCTGAACACTGTGCGCCACCCGCCGAGATGGACCCGGCGCGGGCACAGGTTTATCGCGACCTGGTGTTCGCCAACTTGTCGTCGTTGATCAGCGGCACCTTCCCGGTGCTGGTGAACATCCTGGGTGATGACCAGTGGCGTGCGCTGGTGCGGGCTTTTCTGCGCGACTACCGCGCCCACACGCCGAGGTTCGGCGAGATCGCCGAGGAATTCGTCGAGTTCCTGGCGTGCGAGCCGCAAGCGTTGGCCGAGGGTTCCTGGCCGCCATTCATGGTGGAGCTGGCGCATTACGAATGGGTTGAAATGGCGCTGCAACAATCCGAAGCCGAGCCTTTGCCGGCCGGCGATGCAGAAGGGTTGCTGAGCCACCCGTTGCACATCTCGCCACTGGCCTGGCCGTTGGCCTATAGCTGGCCGGTGCAGCGGGTCGGACCGGGCTATCAGCCCGATACCGCACCCGATCAGCCGACCTTGTTGCTGGTGCGACGGGCTGAAGACTGGAGCGTAAAGTTTTCCGAACTGAGCCCGCTGGCGTGGCGCCTGTTGCAGCGCCTGGATGAGTTTCCCGGACTGGACGGCCGTGCGCAGTTGCAGGGGTTGGCGGAGGAGGCGGGGATGACCGGCTCGCAGACGTTCTTCGAAAACGGTTTGGCATTGATCCAACAGCTGCATGGGGAAGGGGTGGTGGGCGTCATCAACTGATTTTTTGCGGATGGACCCGATCCTGTGGGAGCTGGCTTGCCAGCGATGGATTCACAACCACTTCTGTTATCCATCGAGTCCGCGGCATCGTTAAGGACCATCGCTGGCAGGCCAGCTCCTACAGGGCTCGTATACATCTGGATGTTGCACATTCGTTCCATGTGTTTCACCGTTGAAACACTCATAACCCTTTGAAATTTATTTGCTCGATCCCCGCAATAAACCTCAAGCCTGGCCGATACAACTAACAGGCGCACACAAACCCATTACAACAATGGCGCCTATCTGAAACGGGCGCGCCGACGCCTGCCGTTCAGTGATCACGCAAGGATGCTCGTCGCCACCAACACCCGAGAATCGTCCTATGTCACTGCGTAATCTGAGTATCGCGCCTCGAGCTTTCCTGGGGTTTGCCTTCATTGCCCTGCTGGTCATTGTGCTGGGGGTGTTTGCGGTGAATCGCATGAATATCATCCGCCAGGCCTCCCTGGACATGGAAACGAACCAACTGCCCAGCGTCGGTTTTCTTGGCAACATGACCGAAAACGTGTTGCGCATGCGCATTCTGTCGTTCCGGGTATTGGTCAACCGTGATCCAGCAGCTCTGCAGGATGCCCAGACGCGCATCGGTGTGTTGGTCGACAAGCTGCGCAGCGCCCAGGCCAGTTATGCCGCGTTGCCATCCCAGCCGGAAGAAGCGCAGCTGTACAAGACATTCACCGCTACCCTGGACAGCTACATGCAAGCCCAGGAGCAGATGCTGGAGTTGTCGCGCCAGAACAGGCTCGATGAAATGCGCACGCTGATCAACACACGGATCAAGGACGGCACCGATCAGATGGGTGAGCAGCTCAACAAGTTGGTGGCACTCAATACCGGTTATGCCAAAACCGCCTCGGCCGAAGCGGGCGCCAACTACAGCAGCGCCATTCTCGGGATTGTCGTCGTTGCCGTGCTGGCCGCGTTGATGACCATCCTGCTGGCCTGGCTGCTGACCCGCAGCATCGTCACGCCGCTGAACCGCGCCTTGCTGGCGGCGCAGACCATCGCCGATGGCAATCTGAGCAAAACCATCGAGGCCGATGGCCAGGATGAGCCGGGTCGGCTGCTCGGTGCCTTGTCGATCATGCAGGCCAATTTGCGCAAAACCATCGAGCAGATCTCCGGTTCCGCCACGCAACTGGGGGCCGCCGCTGAAGAGCTCAGCGCCGTGACCCAAGATGCCTCTCGCGGTCTGCAACAGCAGAACAACGAAATCGAACAGGCGGCCACCGCCGTCAACGAAATGACCGCTGCCGTGGAAGAAGTGGCACGCAACGCGGTATCGACCTCCGAAGCCTCGAGCCAGTCGACCCAGGCCGCCCGGGAAGGCCGCGACCGTGTGGTGGAGACCGTCGACGCGATCCAGACCATGACCCAAGACGTGCACACCACCTCGCTGATGATCGAAGGCCTGGCCGCCCAGGGACGCGACATCGGCAAGGTGCTGGATGTGATTCGTGCCATCGCCGAGCAAACCAACCTGCTGGCGTTGAACGCGGCGATCGAAGCCGCCCGTGCCGGTGAGGCCGGGCGCGGTTTTGCCGTGGTCGCGGACGAGGTGCGGGCGCTGGCCCACCGCACAGCGCAATCGACCCAGGAAATCGAAAAAATGGTCGCCGGCATCCAGAACGGTACCGGTGAAGCCGTGGCGTCGATGCAGCAAAGCAATCAACGCACCCAAAGCACCCTGGAAATGGCGCGTGCCGCCGGTGTCGCGTTGGAGCAGATCACTCAGTCGATCCATTTGATCAACGAGCGCAACCTGGTCATCGCCAGTGCGTCCGAAGAGCAGGCCCAGGTGTCTCGCGAAGTCGACCGCAACCTGGTGAATATTCGCGATCTCGCCACGCAATCCGCCACAGGCGCCAACCAGACCAGCGCCGCCTCCCATGAACTGTCACGCCTGGCGGTGAATTTGAACGCGCTGGTGTCGAGGTTTGTCATTTAACGCGGTGCCCATGGCCGGGGTTGCGGATTGACCCGAAACCCCGGTCTTTCAAGCCGAGCGCGCCGGCAACTTGAGCTGCGCGCACAAGCCACCACCCTCACGATTACTCAACGTCAGCGATCCCCCGATCGCCAACGCCAGTTGCTGTGCAATCGCCAGGCCCAGGCCGGTACCGCCGGTGCTGCGGTTGCGGGAGTTTTCCACGCGATAGAACGGCTGCATGACCTGGGCCAGCTCCTCTTCGGCGATGCCCGGACCACGGTCCATGACTTTCACCGACACGCTGCCGTCGGCCTGTTTCTCCACCAATAATTCGGCAGAACCCGCGAACTTGAGGGCGTTGTCCGTGAGGTTGACCAGCACCCGGCGCAAGGCATGGGGGCGGGTGTCGATGACGGTGGCGCTCTTGCCGTTCAACTGGACCTCTTTGCCCATGTCCTGGTAGTCAAAGACCAGACTGTCGAGAAACGAGTCCAGATCCGTGCGGCGGCTTTCTTCGGTGGAGCCATGGATGCTGCGCGCGTAGGCCACGCCTTCGCGCACCAGGTGTTCCATTTCGCCGAGGTCGTTCCAGAGTTTGTCTTTTTCGGCGGAGTCGTCCATGAATTCGGCGCGCAGTTTCATCCGGGTGATCGGCGTTTGCAGATCATGGGAGATCGCCGCCAACAGTTGCATGCGCTCCTTCAGGTAGGCGGCGATGCGCGCCTGCATGGCGTTGAAGGCCTTGGCCGCGTGCGCGACTTCAGTCGGGCCTTTTTCGTCGAGCAGCACCGGGTGGGTGTTGGGGTCGAGGGTGTCCACGGCTTCGGCGAGACGGCTCAGGGGGCGGATGGCGATACGCACGGCCAGCCAGGTGCAGGCGAGCATCAGCGCCAATTGTCCGAGCAGGACGATGGGCAGCCAGGGTGACAACGGCACCATCGAAGGCCGTACGTCGATGGTCAGCGGGCTGCCGTCCGAGAGTGTCAGGTGCACCTGAAAGTGTTTTTTCGGCCCGGGAATGTCGGTGAAGGTCATCGGGTAATCCTGGCCGATGGCGTCCTTGATCGAGGCCATCGCCATCGGCGCCTCGGCCATGTCCATGTCCATGGGCGTGCCTTTTTCGCCGTCATTGAGCAGATAGCCGTAATTGGCCCGTTGCAGTTGCTGCAGCCAGCCGGCGCGCTCGTTGGCCGGCAAGCGGTCGAGGATGGCGATGGAGGTCGAGACGTCGGTTTCCAGGTTGCCGAGCATGGTGTTTTTCGAGCTTTCGTAACGCTCGTAGTACTGCGCACCGAAAGACAGGGCCTGGGCGAGGATCAGGCCGATCAGGAAAATCAGCGACAGCCGCGACGCCAGGGTGCGAGGCCAATGCATCGATAGACTCACGAGGGGGCACCGACGATTTCCACGGGCAGGGAAAACACGTAGCCCTCGCTGCGTACGGTCTTGATGTAGGCCGGTTCGCGGGCATCGTCCAGCAGGCGCTGGCGCAAGCGGCTCACCAACAGGTCGATGGAGCGGTCGAACAGGTCGGCGTCGCGACCCTGGGTCAGGTTGAGCAATTGGTCGCGGTTGAGCACCCGTTGCGGATGGTCGAGGAATACCCGCAGCAAGCGATATTCCGCACCGCTGAGCGCGACCATGGTGCCGTCCTCATCGAGCAGGTGGCGGGCCGAGGTGTCCAGGCGCCAGCGCCCGAAAGCCAGCAGGCGGCTGGTTTCGGTGACCACCAGGTTCGGTGGCAGCATGCGTGTGCGGCGCAGCACGGCGTTGATTCGCGCCAGCAGTTCACGGGCGACGAACGGCTTGACCAGGTAATCGTCGGCACCCATTTCCAGGCCGATGATGCGATCGGTTTCATCGTTGCGGGCGGTGAGCATCAAGACCGGGGTGGCCTTGTGTTTGCCGGCGCGCAGCTCGCGGCAGAGCATCAGGCCATCGTCGCCCGGCATCATGATGTCCAGCACGATCAGGTCTACCGGCGTGGATTCGAGGAAGCTGCGCATCTGCCGACCATCCGCCACGACCGTGGTGCGCAGGCCGTTCTTCTTGAGGTAGTTGCCCACCAGTTCGCGGATCTCGCGGTCATCGTCAACGATGAGAATGTGATCGACGTGTTCCATGGGTGCCTGCCTCTGTCAGTGGGGGATGTCGCACAGTTTATCGAGCCTTGGCCCGGTCGCCCGTAGCCCTTTGTATTGCAGTGTATCTGGCCAGTCGGTGGATACACACAGACGCAAAAACGCGAATTTTCAGGGGGTTTGTATCCCTGTGTATCCCGGCCCGGCTTTGATACTTGCCGATTTACCCGCGCCTGTTCCCGACACATACGGGATACCTCGGGGGCTTCTAATAGGTTCCATCGAGGCACACCCAACCGCCTCTAGCCAACAAACGACCTATCCGTTGAAACCTTGAGGAAAACGCCATGAACACCAAAGCCGTCTATGCCGCTTGCCTGTTTGCCGCGCTGAATATCTGCACCTTGTCGGCCCGCGCCGAAGCGGATGTCAGCCCTAAAACCTACACCTACGGCACGCAACTGGACATCAAGAAAGTGGTGTCGTCGAAACAGGACGCCACGCCTTCCTGCGGGGTCGTGAATGCGCAACTGACCTACCTGGACTCCCAGAGCAAAACCCGGGTCCTGGACTATCGCAAGATTTCTGACAGCTGCAACTCGGACAACTGAGTCCCACGATTCGCCATTACCCATCCCTTTTGAATCCAGGAAGAACACCATGAACCACATCAGCCGCTACTTGACCGCCATTGCCTTTTCCGTCGCCGGCGCCGCTGCCCACGCCAACGCCGCCGTGGAACAAAGCGCCTGCGGCAGCAGCACCTGCTCTCAACTGACGCCCGTGGCGCAGAAGGGCGGCGACGCCTTTCTCGCCGAGGACGGCTACAACCGCACGCCGCAGGGACAAGTCGTTGCCGAAAACGGTTATAGCCGCACGCCGCAGGGTAAGCAGCTGGATAGCCAGGCAGCCTGACACCACCACCGTTCCCCTGTGAATTGCCACCCTCATTTCCAAGGTGATCCCATGTTCCTCATCGCTTTCCTGGGCGGCATATTGACCGTGCTCAGCCCCTGCATCCTGCCGGTTGTGCCGTTCCTGTTCGCCGGCGCCCATCGCACGCGCTCATCGATCATCCTGACCCTGGGCGGCATGGTGTTGACCTTCGCCCTGATCTCGAGCCTGGCGGTGGTCAGCAGTGAATGGGTGATCAAGGCCAGCAGCACCGGGCGCCAAGTGGCCCTGATCGTGATGGTGCTGTTCGCCCTGTCGCTGATTTCCGCCCGGGTTGGCGATTGGCTGGCACGGCCTTTCGTTCTGCTGGGTAACCGCATCGAGCCCAACAGGCGCAAAATGTCCGGCCCGTTGAGTTCGATCATGATCGGTGTCGCCACCGGCCTGCTGTGGGCACCCTGTGCCGGGCCGATCCTCGGGGTAATCCTCACCAGCGCCATGCTGCAAGGCGCGAACGCCGGGACCAGCCTGTTGCTGGTGGCCTATGGCGCCGGCAGTGCGTTGTCCCTCGGCACCTTGATCTTCGCCGGTCGCGGCCTGGTCAATCGCCTCAAACCTTCGATTCCCGTAACCGGCTGGCTGCGTCGTGGCGCCGGGGTGGCGGTGCTGGCCGGTGCCGTGATGATTTCCACTGGCGCTGATGACGTTCTTTTGGCCAATACCTCGTCGGAGGGGGTCAGCCGTGTCGAGAAAGGCTTGCTGGACACCGTGCCGAAAGTAGTCGACTACCTGGTCAGCAAGGCCAAAGCCGATTCGTCCATGGACAACGCCAAAGGCGCCATGCCGTCGCTGTCCGGTGCCGTGGAATGGATCAACTCACCCGCACTGAGCAACGAATCGCTCAAGGGCAAAGTGGTGCTGGTGGACTTCTGGACATTCGACTGCATCAACTGCAAGCACACCCTGCCGTACGTGAAGGACTGGGCGAAGAAATACGGGAAGGACGGCCTGGTGGTGATTGGCGTGCACACGCCCGAGTACGGGTTCGAACGCATCATCGACAACGTCAGGGACAAGGTGAAGGAGTACGGCATCACCTACCCGGTGGCGATCGACAACAACTACGCGATCTGGCGCAACTTCGACAACCAGTACTGGCCGGCGCACTACCTGATCGATGCCAAGGGGCAGGTGCGGTACACGCACTTTGGTGAAGGCAGCTATGAGACCCAGGAGAAGATGATCCAGCAGTTGCTGGAGGAGGCGAAGGCCGGCGCTCCAGCGGCGTAAAAAAGATCAATGAGCCGTCCGGTTTTCCTGACTGCGCCGCCACGCCGCTGGCGGCGATCCGAACTCTCGCCTGAATGCCCGACTGAACGCCGTATCCGTCTGGTACCCCACTTCTTCGGCAATCCGCAGCAGAGAACTGTTACTGCTGCGCAACAGGTTGGCGGCCAGCAACATGCGCCATTGCGTCAGGTATTGCATCGGCGAAATCCCGACCAGTTGCTGGAAGCGTTCGGCGAGTACCGATCTGGATGTGCCGGCGGTTCGAGCCAGCTCTTCCAGGGGCCAGCAGTGACAGGGTTTGTCGTGCAGCGCGTTGAGGGCGGCGCCGACGATCCGGTCGCTCACGCCGGCCAGCCAACCGGTTCGGCCCTTGCCCTGTTCGTGCATGTACAGGCGCAGTACCTCGATGAATAACACCTCGGCCAGTTTCGCCAGCACACCTTCGCCGCCCGGCCTGGGGGAGCGGGCTTCGGCCAGGGCGTAATGCACCGAAGACTCCAGCCAGATACCGGCCGCCGAGCCGCGTACATTGACTCGCACCACGGGCGGCAACCCCGTCAGCAACATCCTCGCCAACCGCGTGTCGCACGCCAGATAGCCGCACACCAGGCGCGTGGTCGCGCCGCCACCGCCATAGCTCAACTGCCGGGGCCGGCGCGACAGGACCGCATCCAGACGCGCGCCGCTGGCCGGTGCAAGGCCGGGTTGCGAACTCATGCGATGGGCGTCGCCCTGGGGGAATACCACGACATCGCCGGCCGTCAGCAGCAAAGGCGGGTCATTGCCCAGTTCGACGTAACACTCGCCTTCGGTGATCAAGTGAAAGATCACCACCCGTTCGGCGTTTGGCTCCAGGAACGGCGCGGCGCTGTCGGCGCTCGGTGACTGATAGCACCAGGGTGCGGTGAACCGGGCGTTGATGAAAATCGCGCCGACCAGGCGCACGACACGCAGGGTCTGTGACAGGGCATCCATGAGGGTTTTCCCATGCCGATCGTGGGTCAGAAGCTGATTGTGAGCCTGTCGCGGCCCAGCATGAAACCTCCGGACGATCGGACAGTCTTGGCCGACGATCGGGCAGGACGCCGCCTTTGCCCGGCGCGATAGTGGTCACGCAGGGCCCGCCGGCCTTGTCATCCATAACAAGAATGAGAGGTTGCCATGCCTAAGTTCGTCATAGAACGCGAGATTCAAGGCGCTGGGACACTGTCACAAAGGGATTTGAAAGCCGCTTCGCAAAAGTCCTGCCGGGCGTTGCGCGAGTTGCCGCAGGTGCAGTGGCTCCAGAGCTATGTCACCGGTGACAAGCTCTATTGCGTGTACATCGCGCCGAGCGAAGAGCAGATCATGGAGCACGCCAGGCTGAGTGGTTTCCCGGCCAATCGCATCTCTGAAGTCACCCACATCATCGATCCCACCACGGCGGAATAAGCCGGGTTGCGTTCCAAACCGCAACGGAGCGGAATTCATGAGTACACCCATTGATCTTGTTGCCCTGAAAAACCGTCAAATGGCTGCCTGGGCCAGTGGCGACTACGCCGTGATCGGCACCACCCTGCAAATCGTCGGCGAACAACTGGCCGAAGCCTGTGACCTGCTGTGCGATGAGCGAGTGCTCGACGTGGCCGCCGGCAACGGTAATGCCACGCTGGCGGCGGCGCGTCGAGGCTGCAGGGTCCGCTCGACGGACTATGTCGCCGCATTGCTTGAACGCGGTGAAGACCGGGTCAGGGCGGAGCGCCTGAATGACAATGTCGTCTTTCAAGTGGCCGACGCTGAAGCGTTGCCCTTCGAGGACGCCAGTTTTGACGCGGTGCTTTCGACCTTTGGCGTGATGTTTGCGCCGGACCAGCCCAAGGCTGCCGCGGAACTGGCGCGGGTCTGTCGGCCGGGAGGCCGGATCGGCCTCGCCAACTGGACACCGGAGGGCTTCGTCGGCCAAATGTTCAAAACGCTGGGTAAACACCTGCCTCCACCGCCCGGCGCGTTGCCGCCGTCGCAGTGGGGCACCGAAGCCTGGCTGCGCGCGCACTTCGACGAGCGCGACTTCCTTGTCCAGGTCACGCGCCGGATCTTCAATTTCCGCTATCGCTCGGCGGCGCATTTCATCGACACCTTCCGGGCGTGGTATGGGCCGATGCACAAGGCCTTTGCCGCGCTGCCACCCGACGGCGCCCAGGCCCTGGAACATGACCTGATCGAGCTGATCAACCGGTCGAACCGGGCAGGGGAAAAGTCGCTGGTGGTGCCGGGTGAGTATCTGGAGGTGGTGATGACAAGGCGTTAAGTCGACAAGGCATCACCCCCCTGTGGGAGCAAGCTCGCTCCCACAGGCAATTTGCGCTGATGTCGGGCGGGTTAAACCACTTCGGCCCCCCTTGCCACCAGCAACTCGCGCAGCACTGAGCGATGACAATGGGCTTCGTCCTCGCAGTAACAGCCGACGGCCAGCGAGGTGTGATGGGAGAGGGCGGCCAGCAGATCGAGCAACTGGCTGGGCACCGGATTGTTCATCTCGGCCTTGAACTTGCGTTTGAAGGCGTGCCAGGCCTTCTCGTCTTCGGCGGACTTGGCTTCGTGCACCAGTTCCTGGCTCGGAGACAGCAACGGCTGCCAGACATCATAGAAATCCCGACTGGCGAACTCGGCCTTGGGTACGCCGCGGGGTGGGCGGCGCACGGTGCCCAGACGCAGGCCTTCTTCGGGTTGGCGCGGGGCGCCGAGCCGCACGATGTGGATGGGCATGGCGCTACTTGAGCCGTGAGCCGTCGAACCACTCCAGCGCCGTGCGCCACAAGCAGATCCCCAGAAAATACGCCGACATCAGCAGCCAAAGCCCCATGACCATCGGATTGATCAACGGATGGTTGATCACCAGCGACAAACTGCATAGCAACCAGATAGCCGTCACCGCGATATTGACCGGCATGAAGCGCCGCACGCGGAACGGATGCAGGAACTTCATGCGGGTCAGGGTCAGCAGCGCCAGGCCGATCACGGTGAGGAAGGTCACCCACGGCGACGGCGCGATGATGTACAGGCACAGGGCAACCACGTTCCAGGCGGCAGGGAAGCCCTGGAAGTAGTTGTCCTTGCTTTTCATGTTGACGTTGCAGAAGCAGAACAGCGATGACACCAGGATCAGCGACACGGTCAGCAGCAAGGTGTAGTCCGGCAGTGGAATGTAGCGGTAGATGAACAGCGCCGGGATGAAGACATAGGTCAGGTAGTCGATCACCAGGTCGAGGATCGAGCCGTCGAAACTGGGCAGCACTGACTGCACATTGACCTTGCGTGCCAGCGCACCGTCGAGGCCGTCGACGATCAGGGCCACGCCCAGCCACAGCAGGCAACTGGTCGGCTGGTTATCGAGCAGGGCGAGGGTCGCGAGGAAGGCAGTGACGACGCCGGTGGCGGTAAAACCATGGGCACCCCATGCTTTGAGCCTGGCGATGTGTAGTGTCGATATCACGGGGGCGTTCTCCAGAAAGTGAAGCAAGCCAGTCATCACCCTCATCTGGCGGGCGGCGGCAAACCGGGTCGGGTTGCAGGTATCGACCGGGTATCCGGGAATAAGGTTCACCACTCATGAATCTTAGCTGCGCCGTAAAAAATACTGCAGATAAATCTACGGCCGCGAATGGGGGACGTGTCAGCCAAACGGTGGTGGCGCAATCGGGCGCGAGGGCTATTGTTGCCTGACTGGATCACTCTCATCGATGAGGACGCCGTCATGAACACCAGCGATCTGCTCGAACAATTATTGCGGGCCGGCCAGGGCTCTATGTCGCAACGGGGCGCGGGTGGGACGTCGGCCCAAGGTGGGCTCGGTGACCTCGGCGGGTTGCTCGGCGGCCTGCTGGGGGGCGGTGGTGGCGCTGCCGGTGCTGGCAGCGGTGGCCTGGGTGGCCTGGGTGGTTTGCTGGGCGGCCTGCTCGGCGGTGGTTCGCCAATGGGCGGCGCGACCCCCTCGCGCTCCGGTGGCGGCACCAACTACGCCGCCCTCGCTTCCCTGGGAATGATGGCATTTCAGGCCTATCAAGCCTGGCAACGCAGCCAGGCCGCCGCGCCGCAACAGGCACCCCGCACCGTGGACCTGTTGGCCGGCCCGGAAGTCGAGGCGCACAGTCACGCCATTCTTCGAGCATTAATCGCGGCAGCCAAGGCTGACGGGCGGATCGATGATGCCGAAAAACAGATGATCAGCACCGAAGTCGGCCGTCACACCGACGACCCGCAACTGCAGCAGTGGCTTGATGCCGAAGTCGCCAAACCGCTCGACGCCAGCGAAGTGGCCCAGTGGGCCACCGACCCCGGCATGGCCGCGGAAATGTACCTGGCCAGCGTCATGCTGGTGGACGATCAACAGGACGCCGAGCGCAATTATCTGGATGAGTTGGCGGCCGCCCTGAACATCGCCCCCGAATTGCAGGTGCATCTGGAACAGCAGGCCAAGGGCGGGGCGGCCTGAAGATCAGGTTGTTTGCCTGCACGCCATCGTCGGAATGCCGCCCGGAGCCCACTCGCTCCCACAGTTTGATCTGCGGTGAACAGACGATCCGTGGCCGTTGCGAAATCCCTGTGGGAGCGGGCTTGTCCGCGAAGAACGATAACGCGGTCAGCCCGCTGAAGTGGCACCCGGCTTCGGCAGCAGAAAGGTAACGCCAAAGCGCTCGGCCACTTCAAAGATCCGTGGCAGGTCCTCGGGCACCTTGAAGCGGTCCATTGCGGCAAAAAACTGCCCGCCGCGCGGGTCGGACACTACGCCGATGATCTTTGCGGTGGGGCTGATGTTCTTGTACGCATGGACCGAGCCGCCGGGGATATGCACATAGCCACCGGGCGAGATAGTCGTGGCCTTGCCCTCCACCGTCACTTCAACCTGGCCATCGATGACCAGGAATGCTTCATCCCACGGATGAAAGTGCGGGGGCGGGCCGCCACCTTTCACACCCTCCTGGATATGCACTTCAAAGGGTTTACTCAGGTCCCCGCCAGCGAGAATGGTGATCGTCTCGCCAACGACATTGACCGGCGCTGGAACATTCCCGGCGTCGATGACGTGAACCGTGCGCATGATTGCTCTCCCAGAGTGAGTCAACACCGGTTGAGTATAAGCACTGGATCGCGGCGACCGCCCTGGCTGTGCGGGCCGTCTGTCCGGGCGTTTTCAATGCCGATGGAATTTTCGTTCGCATGGCTCGCTCTGCTGAGGGAGGGACGAGCAATCGCGTCCTGTAGCGAGCAGCAGGTGAGCCATGAACAAGGACCTGGATGACTACAACCGCAGGCGCGATATGTCGGCAACGCCGGAGCCGGTCGCGGTCAACCGTTCGGGCGGAAAAAACGCCAAGGCCAAAGCGATCAAGAAACCGGCCACCCCGGCACGCAAGGAAAAGCCCGGGCCACTGACCGGCGCGCGCAAAGCCAGATTGCCGGAGTTGATCAAGCCGGAACTGGCGACGCTGGTGGAGAAGGCCCCGGATGGTGAGTGGCGTTATGAGGTCAAGTTCGACGGTTACCGGATCATGGCCCGCATCGACCACGACGAGGTCAAACTCTTCACGCGCAACGGCCACGACTGGACCCACAAGCTGCCCGGACAGGCCGAGGCATTGGCCGCCCTGCACCTGGAATCGGCATGGCTCGACGGCGAGATGGTGGTCGTGGACGAGGAGGGCGTACCGGACTTCCAGGCCCTGCAAAATGCCTTCGAGGCCGGTCGCAGCGGCCACATCGTCTACTACCTGTTCGACCTGCCGTACCTCAACGGCGTGGACCTGCGCGAAGTGCCAGTGGAAGAACGCCGGGCTGCGCTGGCGACAGTGCTCAAGGCCAGTGATCACCCCTTGCTGCGTTTCTCCGACGGCTTTGAAGAAGAACCGCAGGCGTTGCTCAACAGCGCCTGTCAGATGCGCATGGAGGGGTTGATCGGCAAGCGGCTGGGGTCGCCTTACGTGTCCCGGCGCAGCAGCGACTGGGTCAAGCTCAAGTGCAAGCATCGGCAGGAATTCGTCATCGTCGGCTTTACTGATCCCAAGGGTTCGCGCAGTGCATTTGGCGCATTGCTGTTGGGCTTGCATGACCGTGACAGCGGTGAGCTGCGCTACGCCGGCAAGGTCGGCACCGGATTTAACGAGGCGACACTCGCCAGCCTCCACGACCAGCTCAAACCCTTGCAGACAAAAAAACCGGCGGTGGTCAATCCGCCCGACGGTGTCGAGTTCAAGACGGTGCACTGGCTCAAACCGCGGCTGCTCGCGGAAGTGGCCTTTGCCGAAATCACCCGGGACGGCTCGGTGCGCCATGCCGTGTTTCATGGCCTGCGTGACGACAAGCCCGCCAAAGGCATCACCGAGGAGCGAGCGATGACCGTGAAAACTGCCCCTGGAAAAAAAAGCAGCGCTGCCAAACCCACCGCCGCGCCAAAGAACGCCGACCCCGCGCCCTCAGACATCGGCCTGGACAAGGGCAAGGTCCGTATCACCCACCCGGACCGGATCATCGATGCCAGCAGTGGCAGCACCAAGATGCAACTGGCGCAATATTACGCCACCGTTGCCGAGTGGATTTTGCCCGAACTCAAGGACCGCCCGGTGGCGCTGGTGCGGGCCCCGGACGGGATTGCCGGCGAATTGTTCTTCCAGAAAAACGCCGAGCACCTGGCCATTCCCGGCATCACTACCCTGGACCAGAAACTCACCGGCCAGCCGATGATGGTCATCAACAGCGCCGAAGCGCTGATTGGCGCGGTGCAGATGAGTACGGTGGAACTGCACACCTGGAACGCCACATCAGACAATCTCGACAAACCCGACCGCTTCGTCCTCGACCTCGACCCGGATCCGGCATTGCCGTGGAAGCGCATGATCGAGGCGACCCAGTTGACCCTTTCGGTGCTCGATGAACTGGGGCTCAAGGCGTTTCTCAAGACCAGCGGAGGCAAGGGCATTCACCTGGTGGTGCCACTGACCCGCAAGCTGGGCTGGGATGAGGTCAAGGACTTCAGCCACGCGATTGTCAGCCACATGGCCAAACTGCTGCCGGAGCGTTTTTCCGCCGTGTCGGGGCCGAAGAATCGGGTCGGGCGGATTTTCATCGATTACCTGCGCAATGGTCTGGGCGCGACCACCATCTGCGCCTATGCCGCGCGTACCCGCGAAGGCTTGCCGGTGTCGGTGCCGATCTTTCGTGAAGAGGTCGAGTCGCTCAAGGGCGGCAACCAGTGGAACATTCATAACGTGCATGAACGCCTGGCGGAGGTCGGCAATGAGCCTTGGGCGGATCTGAAGAAAACCAGGCAGTCGATCACCGCCGACATGCGTCGGCGGGTCGGCATGAAGCAGTAATCAGTACGCTTGAGGTTTGTTGATGAAGGCCTGGAAGTCGGCACCCAGCTTGTCGATGGCCGCTTTGAAATCCTTGGCGGTGATCTTCTGGCTATCATTTTCCAGGGTGCTGCCGAACACTTTGCGCACAACCCGGCCCACGGTCTGGTTGCTTTTCGCGTCGATGAACTCGGCCTCAATAAACAGGGTGGTGTCCTGGTCCCGATGGCCGGTCGCGGCGCTGACACCACCGACGACGGCGGCAACCGGAACGATTTCATACCACTTCATGCCTTCGTTTTCAGCGTTCACCCCGGTGATCGCCGCGCGCATGATCAACAGTTTCGAGCCCTTGGGTGCGGAGGCCGGCGTGGTGACCACGCGGTATTTCTGGCCCAGCGTGCTCTTGGCCGTGTTGGTCATGTAGTTCTGGATATCGTTGAGCGTCTGCTGGTTCACCCGCTCGTTGGGCTTGGGCGTCGGATAAAGCTCCAGCTTGTTGAACGCTACCGTGTCGTAGGCATTGGGGTTCCACGACGGGCTCACCCAACGCATCGCCGTACCACCGCTGGGCGTTTGTACTTCTTGCAGGTTGTCGTAACTGGACAGGTAACCGGAGTACTGCGTTTTCTCGGTGACTTTCGAGGTGCAACCGCTGAGCAGCAGGCCGGTCAGCGCGACGCCGATAAGCAAGTTTCGGGACAGGTTCATAATGCTGTGTGCTCCTTGGATAAAGTCGTTTTTTTTCGTCAGCAGAAATAAGAAACGCCAGGTCATGTTTACGGTCACCGCT
>Ga0302214_1000107_pt1 | contig 21755 bp, 21 predicted proteins | sample II_Fen_N1_3_FD_194584 | JGI IMG/M metagenome (GOLD analysis project Ga0302214, IMG submission 194584) | Peat permafrost microbial communities from Stordalen Mire near Abisko, Sweden - II_Fen_N1_3 | ecosystem: Environmental > Terrestrial > Soil > Wetlands > Permafrost | place: Sweden: Abisko... | reverse complement strand
TTCAAAGGCACCATCGACTGCGCTCAGATCTCCTGGACCCTGTTTGACTTGAGCATCCCGGAGTGGAGCCTGCTGTTCTTTATCTCGATGATGACCCTGGGGATTTATCAGCTGTTGCGTCAAGCCTGGGTCGCCTTGCGGCGACCACTTAGCGGCGAGTCGTCGCACCGGGCGCTTGTGGGTGATTAAACACTTGTATGAACTTTATCGGCTGCGTACCTTGAAGCCACAGACGTGCGGGCATAATCTGGCCGGCACGTGTCATTGGAATTATGTTGCTCGATGTCGCTCTGCCTGGCCGGTTCTTGACCTTCAAGAGTATGACGGGTGTAGGGCAGCATGACCCACAAGGGAAGAGAGATCGCCATGCTCGAAAGTTGTCAGAATGCTCAGGAACGTTGGGGTGGAGTACATCTGCTGATCGATCGTTGGTTGCAGGAACGTCACGAACTGGTTCATGCCTATGACACTCTCGGTGCCAAGCCAGAGGCTCTGGGTGAAAACCGCAAACCTTTGCAGGAATTCTGTGGTGTCCTGGTTGATTACGTGTCCGCCGGGCATTTCGAAATCTACGAACAGCTGACCGGTGAAGCCAAGGCTTTCAATGACAAGCGTGGTCTGGAGTTGGCAGAAACCCTCTACCCGCGCATCGACGTCATCACCGAAAAACTGCTCGCGTTCAATGACCTGTGCGATGCAGGCAAGTGCGTGGCAGAGAAATTCAAGGAACTGGGTGGTCTGTTGCACGAGCGCTTCGAGCTGGAGGATTGCCTGATCGAGGTTCTGCACACCGCTCACAAGGCAGAAGATTCGGTTCAGGCCTGAATTCACTCTTCGCAATACTGAAAACGGTGCGCCTTGCGCACCGTTTTTCGTTTCCGCCATTCAGCCAGTGGCGCCGCGCAATTCGACTTCGAACACCAGCGGTGTAAACGGCGCGATCAAGTCGCCGGCACCATCGGCGCCATAGGCTTGCGCCGATGGAATCACCAGGCGCCATTTCGCGCCGACCGGCATTTGCTGCAGTGCACTGCGCCATCCGCTGATCACGCTATCGAGACTGAACCATTGCGGCTGACTGTTCTGGTCGAACACCGTGCCGTCGGGAAGGCGACCGACATACAGCACCTGGACCTTGCCGTTTGGCCCGGCCTTGGCACCCGTACCTGGCGCCAGTTCTGTCAGCAGTATTCCATCCGCCAGTTCACGAACACCGGGCCTGGCTTTTTCATCGGCGAGAAAACGCTGTTCTTTTTGCAGCGCCAATTCGCTTTGCGGCTCAGGTGTTTGCATGGCGACGCGGGCTTCGTGCTCGTTGAGGATCTGTTCGATCTGCTCGTCTTTCAACGCCAGTGGCTTGCCTTGATAGGCTTGCTGCAAACCTTCGACGAGCGCCTGAAGTTGAAGATCGGGAACCTCCTGGCGCAGGCGTTCACCGAGGCTCGCACCCAGGCTGTAAGCGAGGTCGTGAGCGTCATTTTCCGGCGTTTTTTCTGCAGCGTGGGCCGCGGAAAAAATCACGCACAGCGATAAAAAAAAGTAGCGCGACATGGGCACTCTCCAACCTGAGATGCGGGCGATTATGCCAGTGAGAATGCGTTCAACGGTGAACTGCTTTTACACAAGCGCAGAACATTTTCGATTCGTTGCAACGCAACGCTTTGGATACTGTCAAGATGCCCTAGCGGCGGTAGCAGCAGAGGTCTAGTATGAGCCGCACCCACGTCAGCCAGGAGGTAAACCATGTCGGCCACCAAGAAGCCTGTAAATACCCCGTTGCACTTACTTCAACAACTCTCGGGCAGCTTGCTCGAGCACTTAGAAACCGCTTGTTCCGAAGCGCTGGCTGATGCTGAAAAACTGCTCGCCAAGCTGGAAAAGCAGCGCGGAAAAGCGCAGGAAAAATTGCACAAATCCCGCACCAAGTTGCAGGACGCTGCATCGGCCGGCAAGGCCAAGGCGCAAGCCAAAGCCAAGGACGCAGTGAAGGAACTCGAGGAGCTGCTGGATGCCCTCAAGGATCGTCAGTCGGACACTCGCGGCTATATCCTGCAGCTCAAGCGCGACGCTCAAGAAAGCCTGAAACTGGCCCAGGGCGTTGGTCGCGTTCAAGAGGCTGTCGGCAAGGCATTGTCCCTGCGTGCGGCCAAGCCTGCTGCGGCCCCTGCGAAGAAAACCGCTGCCAAACCGGTTGCTGCAAAAGCACCGGCCAAGCCTGCCGCCAAACCGGTTGCCAAGGCACCGGTGAAAGCCGCAGCCAAGCCTGCTGCAAAACCTGCGGCGAAAAAACCTGTCGCGGCCAGCGCTGCGAAACCGGCGGCTAAAACGACGGCTGCGAAACCGGCCGCTGCCAAACCGGTTGCTGCAAAAACAGCCGCTGCCAAACCGGCCGTAGCGAAAACCGCTGCTGCGAAACCAGCGGCCAAACCGGCAGCAAAAACGACCGCTAAACCTGCGGCCAAACCAGCCGCCAAAACTGCAGCGGCCAAGCCTGCTGCCAAGCCGGCCGCCAAACCTGTCGCCGCTAAAACCGCGGCCAAGCCAGCGGCTAAACCTGCTGCAAAAACGACGGCTAAACCAGCCGCCAAACCTGCTGCGGCGAAACCTGCCGCTGCTGCCAAGCCAGTCGCAGCCAAGCCTGCTGCAAAACCTGCGGCCAAACCCGCTGCTAAACCCGCCGTGAAAAAACCGGTTGCCGCCAAGCCGGCCACCGCGCCAGTTGCCAAGCCAGCCGTCCCGGCTGCGGCGGCAGCACCTGCTTCGGTCGCCACCCCCTCGACAGCCGTGTCTGCTCCAACGCCGGCCGCTGTTCCGAGCGCAGCCACCACCAACCCAACCAGCGCTTCCTAAGTGCCGGATACCGCGACGCGCAGCTGACGCAGCGCGTCGCGGTCCAGGTGAGCGGCGCCTGCCGCTACACCTTCCAGCCAGGCCGAGAGATCGGTCCCTTTCTCTTGTGGCCAACCTTGGGCCGATCGCTCCAGTCGTAGCAACAGATGTCGCTCGGCTTCCAGCTCCAGGGTCTTCACCTGTTCGCGCAGCCCATGCAGGTCGGCGTCCAGCATGGCGATGGTTTTCCATTGCGTGCGCAATGCCCGTAGCGGTTGCACCACATCGTTGTCCCACGGCTCAGCCACACTGCGAAGTTGCTGCAGGCGCTGCTCATTGCAGGCCACTCCCCGCTGTCCCAGCCATGCCGCACACAGCAGCAGGCACACGTTGACGCCCGCCGACTGCAATTGCAGGCACGCCTGTTCAACGCCCGGGCGGGCATAAGTGCTCAAGGAAAAGCTCCACAGGTCAGAGGACATAGTGCTACTCGCGCCAGTTGCGAGCGAAGCTGGTAGACTCCGCCGCCATTATGATTCGACTTCAGAACCTGACTTTACAGCGTGGCCCGCAACGTCTGCTAGAAGACGCCGAGTTGACGCTGCACGCCGGCCAGAAAGCCGGCCTTATCGGTGCCAACGGCGCCGGCAAATCGAGCCTGTTCGCCTTGCTTCGGGGTGAACTGCACCCGGATTCGGGTGACTGCTTCCTGCCGGCCGACTGGCGTATCGCCCACATGCGCCAGGAGGTCGACACCCTCGAACGCCTGGCGGTCGACTACGTGCTCGATGGCGACCTGCGCCTGCGCCAGGTGCAACGCGACCTGGCGGCGGCCGAAGCGGCCCATGACGGTGCCGCTCAGGCCCGTCTGCACTCGGAACTCGACAGCGCCGACGGTTACACCGCCGATGCCCGTGCCCGCAAGCTGCTGGCGGGCCTTGGGTTCACCAATGACCAGATGGATCGTCAGGTCGGAGATTTCTCCGGTGGCTGGCGGATGCGTCTGAACCTGGCGCAGGCCTTGATGTGCCCCTCGGACCTGTTGCTGCTTGATGAACCGACCAACCACTTGGACCTCGATGCCATCATTTGGCTGGAAGAGTGGCTCAAAAGTTATCCCGGCACCTTGATGCTGATCTCCCACGACCGGGATTTCCTCGATGCCGTGGTCGATCACGTGGCTCACGTCGATCAGCGCAAGATCACGCTCTATCGCGGTGGCTACAGCGCCTTCGAACGCGCCCGCGCCGAACGCCTGGCCCAGCAACAACAGGCTTACGAGAAGCAGCAGGTGCAGCGTGCGCACATGGAAAGCTACATCGCCCGCTTCAAGGCCCAGGCCACCAAGGCCCGCCAGGCCCAGAGCCGGATCAAGGCATTGGAGCGGATGGAAGAGTTGACCGCGGCCCACGTCGACTCACCGTTCGACTTCGTGTTCCGCGAATCGCAGAAAATCTCCAGCCCGCTGATTGACCTGTCCGATGCCCGTCTGGGTTACGGCGAGAAAACCGTGCTGGAGAAGGTCAAGCTGCAATTGACCCCCGGCGCGCGGATCGGCCTGCTTGGTCCTAACGGCGCGGGCAAGTCGACCCTGATCAAGAACCTTGCGGGTGAACTCACGCCGCTGGCCGGTCGCTTGACCCGTGGCGAGAACACGGTTGTCGGCTACTTCGCCCAGCATCAGCTTGACTCCCTGGACTCCAAGGCCAGCCCGCTGTTGCACTTGCAGCGCCTGGCACCGACCGAGCGCGAGCAGACACTGCGTGACTTCCTCGGTGGCTTCGACTTCCGGGGCGCTCGGATCGATGAGCCCGTGCTGAATTTCTCCGGTGGCGAGAAGGCGCGCCTGGCGTTGGCGCTGATCGCCTGGGACCGGCCGAACCTGTTGCTGCTCGACGAACCGACCAACCACCTGGACCTGGAAATGCGCCTGGCGTTGACCATGGCCCTGCAGGAATTCAGTGGCGCGGTGCTGGTGGTCTCCCACGATCGTCATTTGCTCAAAAGCACCACCGACAATTTCTATCTGGTAGCCGATGGCAAGGTCGAAGAATTCGACGGCGACCTGGAGGACTACACCCGCTGGCTGGTGGAGTACCGCCAGCGAAATGCCCCGGTCAGCACCACGCCGGTCAACCCGGACAAGACCGACAAGAAAGCCCAGCGTCAGGCCGCAGCTGCCTTGCGTCAGCAACTGGCACCGCACAAGCGCGAGGCTGACAAGCTCGAAGCCGAGTTGGGCAAGCTCCACGAGAAACTGGCGAAGATCGATGCCAGCCTCGGCGACAGCGACATCTACGAACCGGCGCGCAAGAACGAATTGCGTGATCTGCTGGCCGAACAGGCCAAGCTGAAGGTCCGTGAGGCGGAGCTGGAAGAGGCCTGGATGGAAGCGTTGGAGCTGTTGGAAAGCATGCAGGCGGAGCTGGAGGCGCTGTCCTGATGGACGCCTTCAAGCTGCCGTTGCCAGCGGTGTGGGTCGAGCCGATCTGGCTCGGCGTGCAAATCCTGCTGATCCTGCTGGCCGGCTACCTCGCCCAGCGCTTCGTTGCCAAGGGCCTGACCCGTCTCGGTGAACGCTACCCGTTTCCGCCACAGTTGCTGATGCCCCTGCGCGGAGGCCTGCGTTGGCTGATCATGGGCAGCGCCCTGATTTTCGTGCTGGAGCGCCTCGGGGTTTCGGCCACGGTGCTCTGGACGGCGCTGTCGGGTTTTGTCGCGGTCGCTGCAGTCGCGTTTTTCGCCATGTGGAGCGTGCTCTCCAACTTGCTCTGCGCGATTCTGATCTTCACAGTCGGCCCGTTTCGGCTGGGCGATGTGGTCGAGTTGGTGGATACCACCGACAAGCCCGGCGTCAAAGGTCGGGTAGTAGCGATCAATTTGCTTTACACCACGTTGGTCGAAGCCGAAGAGCTCGGAACCGGTAGCGCCATGGTGCAAGTGCCGAACAGTTTGTTCTTTCAGCGCTCGGTTCGACGCTGGCGCGGCAGTGATGTCTTTCCTTCAAGCGGCTTCGAAAAGTAGCCGGCACGCCGGCCACGCGGGTCGGTGGTCGTCATGTCCTACAAAAAATCGGTAGTCATCGGCCCAAAGCCGCATTAGCTTAGACCTCTGTCACGAGTCTGAGTCGAGGTGTGCGATGGAGCTTCAAACATGGCTGGCTTTTTTTGCCGCCTGCTGGGTGATCAGTCTTTCTCCGGGGGCTGGCGCCATTGCGTCGATGTCCAGCGGTCTGCAATACGGTTTCTGGCGTGGGTACTGGAATGCGCTAGGCCTGCAATTGGGGCTGGCGCTGCAGATTGCGATTGTCGGCGCCGGTGTGGGCGCGATTCTTACGGCATCGGCGACCGCGTTCTACGCAATCAAATGGTTCGGTGTGGCCTATCTGGTTTATCTCGCCATCAAGCAATGGCGCGCGTTGCCCAGCGACATGAGCGATAACGCCGCCGTGCGCCCGATTGGCAAACCGCTGGTGCTGATATTCCGTGGTTTCCTGGTCAACATCAGCAACCCCAAGGCGCTGGTGTTCATGCTGGCGGTGTTGCCACAATTCATCGATCCCCACGCGCCGCTGCTGGCTCAGTACCTGATCATTGGTGTGACCATGATCTGCGTCGACCTGATCGTCATGGCCGGTTACACCGGGTTGGCGTCCAGGGTGCTGCGCCTGTTGCGCACGCCCAAGCAGCAAAAACGCATGAACCGCACCTTTGCCGGGCTGTTCATTGGTGCCGCTGCCTTCATGGCGACTCTGCGCAAAGCCGCCGTTTAAACCCACGCTGACAAAAAAGGCGACCTTTTCAGGTCGCCTTTTTTATTGTCGCAAGGGCGGGATCAGCACATCCGATTGGCTTGGCGCCCCTTGCCGAGAGGGTGGCAGGCGGTCGATACGGGCGCTGGCCCCTTGTTTCGCTCTGACGCCAGCAGAGCAGACAAAGCTTGAGCGAAAGTCATTGAGAGTGAACAATATATTACTTCGTGTTTCCAATTGAGATTCATTCATGATTGCCCCGTCCCGTTTCCTGGCCTGGCTCTTCGTACCGTTGCTGGCCTTATGCAGCTCCAACCTGCTGGCCGACACGGTGGAAGGTGCGCCGCAAGCGCTGCACCTGCTCGACTACATCGGCGCGGATTACCCGGCAACGGTGCGGGCAGGCAAGGTCATTGACGAGTCTGAATACCGCGAACAGCTCGAATTCACCGGGGTGTTGCAAGGGTTGGTCGCCGCCATGCCGGGCAAGCCGGAAAAAGCCGGGCTGGAGCAGGGCATCAGTGCGCTGCATGCGGCGATCACGGCGCGTCAGGACGGCGCGGAGGTCGCCCGTCAGGCCCGGCAACTGGGCGCGAAACTGGCTGTGGCCTACGAGGTCAGCCAGGCCCCGGTCATTACCCCCGACCCGACTCGCGGCGCGCCACTGTACGCCCAGCATTGTTCGGTGTGCCACGGTGATGCAGGCGCTGGCGATGGCCCTGCGGGTGTCGGCCTGACCCCGCCACCGGCCAATCTGCGCGATGCTGCGCGCCTGGATCAACTGAGCCTCTACGGGATCTACAGCACCCTGGGGCTCGGCGTCGAAGGCACCGACATGCCGGCCTTCGCCGATCAACTGGACGATCGCCAGCGTTGGGATCTGGCCACTTATATCGCCGGCTTCAGCGCCGATCCGGCGAGCGCCAGCGGCGACAAGACTTACAACATTGCCGATCTGGCCCGTCAGACGCCGGCCGAAGTACAGGCTGCCGACGGCCCGCAAGCGGCCGCTACCTTCCGGGCCCAGCGGGCGCAACCCCCGCAGGTCAAGCGCGGCCCGGCGCAGTTGCTTGATTACACCGCCGCCACGCTGGACAAGAGCATCGCGGCCTATCGCGCCGGCGAACACGATCAGGCCTATGACTTGTCGGTGGCGGCGTATCTGGAAGGTTTCGAGCTGGTCGAAAGCTCGCTGGATAACGTCGACGCCAACGTGCGCAAAGACACTGAGAAATCGCTGATGGCTTACCGTCAGTCGTTGCAGGATGGCTTGCCGGTCGAACAGGTCGAGCAGCGCCTGGAAGCCGCCAAGGCCAAGTTGAAAGTGTCCGCCGGCTTGTTGGGCGGCGATGGTTTGAGTTGGTCCCTGAGCTTTATTTCCGGCCTGTTGATTCTGCTGCGCGAAGGTCTGGAAGCCATTCTGGTACTGGCGGCGATCCTCGCCTTCTTGCGTAATACCGGCCAGCAGTCGGCGGTGCGCAGCGTCAACGTCGGTTGGGGCCTGGCGTTGCTGGCCGGTCTGGGGACATGGGCGCTGGCGGCGTATGTGATCGATGTCAGCGGCTCCCAGCGCGAACTGCTGGAAGGCGCGACGGCGCTGTTTGCCAGTGTCATGGTGCTGTGGCTCGGCGTGTGGATGCACGACCGTCGTCATGCCGCGGCCTGGCAGGATTACATCAAGAGCAGCCTGGTGGGCGGTGGCGGGCGATTCGGCTTTGCGATCCTGGCGTTTTTCTCGGTTTATCGCGAATTGTTCGAAGTGATCCTGTTCTACGAAACCCTGTGGCTGCAGGCTGGCCCGGCCGGTCACGACGCCGTGCTGGCCGGTGGGGCGACGGCGCTGGTGCTGTTGGTCGGCCTGGCATGGGTCATCCTGCGTGGTTCAGCGAAACTGCCGCTGGCGCTGTTCTTCAGCATCAACGCCGCGCTGCTGTGCGCGCTGTCAGTAGTGTTCGCCGGGCATGGCGTTAAGGCGCTGCAGGAAGCCGGGATTTTCGGTACACGGCCGGTCCCGTTCTTTGAATTCGACTGGCTAGGGATTCATGCCGATGCGTATTCGCTGAGTGCTCAGGCGGTGGCGATTGTTGCGATCACCGTGTTGTATGGTCGAAGCTGGCTGGCTGAGAAGCGCCGGGTAACTGTTTCTTAAAGCATTCGCTTCGCTCACATTCGCGAGCAGGCTCGCTCCCACAGGATTAGCGCTAACCTTGTGGGAGCGAGCCTGCTCGCGATGCTTTTCGGAAGAGGAAAAACTGATGCGTGTCTGGATCGATGCCGACGCTTGCCCTCGGGCGGCCAAGGACCTGGTGGTGAAGTTCGCCCTGAAGCGCCGGTTCGAAGTGGTGCTGGTGGCCGGGCAGCCGCAGATCAAGCCGGGCCTGACGCTGGTAAAGCTGATCGTGGTGCCGAGCGGTCCGGATGCGGCCGATGATTACCTGGTAGAACACGCCGTGCCTGGGGAGCTGGTGATCTGCAGCGATGTGCCGCTGGCCGACCGCCTGGTGAAGAAAGGCGTTTCGGCGCTGGACCCGCGAGGCAAGGAGTTTGATGCGCAGAACATGGGTGACCGGCTGGCAGTGCGTAACCTGTTCACCGATCTGCGAGAGCAGGGGCAGATGAGCGGCGGCCCGGCACCGTTTGGCGAGCGGGAAAAGCAGGCGTTTGCCAATGCGCTGGATCGGATATTGACCCGGTTATCACGCAACGCCTGAGCCGATGCCGTCCTTGTGGCGAGGGAGCAAGCTCGCTCGCCACAGGAGGCAGTCGCCGTGATGCGTCAGGCCTCGTTTTCGTGGGTCAGCTCAAGTACGCGGTCGACCAGTTTGTTGATGCCGGAGGCCGCTTCGCTGATCGACTGCGCCAGCATGTACGCCGGTGTAGTCACCAGTTTGCGTGCCTTGTCTTCGACGATTTCGCTGACCGCGCAGTCTTTGTGGGTCGCGCCCATCTTGTTCAGGGCGGCAGCGGTGTCGGCGTCGTTGCCGATGGTGCAGATCACGCCCGGCCCGTAGATTTTCGCCGCCAGGGCCGGCGAGATGCAGATCAGACCGACCGGTTTGCCGGCCTCGGCAAAGGCTTCGGTCAGGGCCAGTACGTCCGGTTGCACGGTGCAGCCGGTGCCTTCGACGGCAAAGTTGGAGAGATTCTTGGCCGAACCGAAACCGCCGGGAACGATCAAGGCATCGAAGTCTTCGGCGTTGGCTTCGCGGATGTCCTTGACCTCGCCACGGGCGATGCGCGCCGACTCCACCAGCACGTTGCGCGACTCGGGCATTTCTTCGCCGGTCAGGTGGTTGATCACATGCAGCTGCGCGATGTCCGGGGCAAAGCACTGCACTTGCGCGCCACGCTGGTCCAGGCGCAGCAAGGTAATCACGCTTTCGTAGATCTCTGCGCCGTCGTACACGCCACAACCGGAAAGGATCACTGCAACTTTTTTGCTCATAAGCTTTTCTCCAGATTCATGGCGTTAAATGTCCACTAATTTGTCACTCGTTGCCATAGGGTTAAATCGCGGCTACACATAGGATCTGTCCCCAGGATTCCGATCAGGGCGCGTCATGGACTTCATTCTGTATGCGGTGCCATTTTTCTTTGTGCTGATTGCCGTCGAGCTGCTGGCCGACCGTTGGCGCGGGGTGAGCAACTATCGGGTGGCGGACGCGATCAACAGCATCAGCACCGGCGTGCTGTCGACCACCACCGGCCTGCTGACCAAGGGCGTGGGACTGGTCACCTATGCGTTTGCCCTCAAGCATCTGGCGCTGTTCGAGCTTTCGGCCGACAGCGTTTGGGTCTGGGTTTTCGCCTTCGTCCTTTACGACTTCTGCTATTACTGGCTGCATCGAATGGGCCATGAACGCAACATCCTCTGGGCCGCGCATTCGGTGCATCACCAGAGCGAGGACTACAACCTCTCCACCGCCCTGCGTCAGACCAGCACCGGGTTCCTGCTGAGCTGGATCTTCTACCTGCCGATGGCGGTGGTTGGCGTGCCGCTGTTGGTATTCGTCAGCGTCGCCGCGCTGAACCTGCTGTACCAGTTCTGGGTGCATACCCGGCACATTCCCAAGCTCGGCTGGTTCGAGTGGTTCTTTGTCACGCCGTCCAATCATCGGGCTCACCATGCGCAGAACGCTCTCTACATGGATCGCAACTATGGCGGGGTGTTCATTATTTGGGACCGTCTGTTCGGCTCGTTCCAGGAGGAGGACGACAACGAACCGGTGATTTTCGGCGTGACCACGCCGCTGGCGAGCTGGAATCCGATCTGGGCGAACGTGCAGTTCTATGCGCAGTTGTGGGCGGATGCGCGGCGCGCCGAAAGCACCTGGGACAAATTGCGGATCTGGTTCATGCGCACCGGTTGGCGGCCGGCGGATGTGGCGGCCAAATACCCGATGAACAAACCGGACCTGAGCCAGTTCCGCAAATTCGAGGTGCCGCTGGACGGCCGTCAGCAACTCTACGTCTTGCTGCAGTTCTGCGTGTACATCGCGTTGGGCAGCTACTTGATGAATCTGGAGCCGAGCCTGCCGACCGCTGCCCTGATCCTGGGCTGGAGTGCAGTGGCGTTGGGGCTGTTTGTGCTGGGGGTGGCCCTGGAGAATCGCCCGTGGGCGTTGAAGCTGGAGTTGTTGCGACTGGCGTCGAATGTGCCGCTGGTATGGCTGGCGCCACTGGTGGGGCTGTGGCCGGCCAGCGCGGTGGGCTGGGTCGGCCTGGCCAGTTACAGCCTGCTCAGCGGTATCGGTCTCTACTGCTGCAGAAACCGCTTCACTCGGTTGGCGTCTTAGCGTTTTCGATTTTGGCCTGCTCAGCCTTCAAGGCTTGCTCGTCGGCATAAATCTGCCGGGCCAGGCGGGCATTCTTGAAGCGTCGGCGCAGCCACAAGACCAGGCCCAGCACCAGCAGGGCGCCGAGGACCCATAGCTCGTACTTCTTGATGCTGCCGAGCATGCCTTCGAGCACCGCGCCGAAGTGATACGCGGCAGCGGCCAGTGCGGCCGCCCAGACCGCCGCGCCTATGCCGTTGAGCAGCAGGTATCGCCCCGGTGGATAGCCCGAAAGACCGATGGCCACGGGCATTACCGTGCGCAACCCATAGACGAAGCGGAAGCTCAGCACCCAAATGTCCGGGTGTTTGCGGATGTGTTCCAGCGCCCGGTCACCCATCAGTTGCCAGCGAGGTTTGCGCGCAAGCAACTTGCGGCCATGCTTTCGCCCCATGAAGTACCACAGCTGATCGCCGGCATAACTGCCGAAGAACGCCACGACCACCACCAGGTTGATATCCATGTATCCACGGAACGCGAGGAAGCCTGCGAGCACCAGAATGGTTTCGCCTTCGAAGAACGTGCCGAGAAACAAGGCAAAATAGCCAAAGTCATGCAGAAATTGTTGGAGCATTGTCTGGGTGCTGGCGAAATGAACGCGCAGCCTAACCCTTCGTACACATTCAGGAAAGTGTCGAAATGTGTCTCGACGTGAACATTTCCTACAAGGACAATGGAATGCGGCTACATGTCGCAGCGTGCACATAACTGTCACGCGATCGTCATAATGGCCGCTTATAACTGTCACGCTCGCACGCCAGCGGGCTCAGGAGTCTGCCGTGAGCTTTACCCCCGCCAACCGTTTGTTCCCTGCAACCCGCCTGCGCCGCAACCGCCGTGATGATTTTTCGCGTCGTCTGGTCCGTGAAAACGTGTTGACCGTCGATGATCTGATTCTGCCGGTATTTGTGCTGGACGGTGAAAACCGTCGCGAAGCGGTCGCCTCGATGCCGGGCGTCGAACGCCTGACCATCGATCTGTTGCTGGAAGAGGCGGCCAAATGGGTCGAGCTGGGGATTCCGGCGCTGGCGCTGTTCCCGGTGACGCCGCCGGAACTCAAGTCGCTGGACGCCGCCGAAGCCTGGAACCCCAACGGTATCGCCCAGCGTGCCACCCGCGCCTTGCGTGCGCAGTTTCCTGAGCTGGGCGTGATCACCGACGTCGCGCTGGACCCGTTCACCACCCATGGCCAGGACGGCATTCTCGACGAAGAAGGTTATGTACAGAACGACATCACCGTCGACGCACTGGTCAAGCAAGCCCTGTCCCATGCCGAAGCCGGCGCTCAGGTGGTGGCCCCGTCGGACATGATGGACGGCCGCATCCAGGCCATTCGCGAGGCTCTGGAACTGGCCGATCATGTCAATGTGCGGATCATGGCCTATTCGGCGAAGTACGCCAGTGCCTATTACGGACCGTTCCGCGATGCCGTCGGGTCGGCGCTGAACCTGGGCAAGGCCAACAAAGCCTCCTATCAGATGGACCCGGCCAACAGCAACGAAGCCCTGCACGAAGTGGCGGCTGACTTGTCAGAAGGCGCAGACATGGTCATGGTCAAGCCTGGCATGCCCTATCTGGACATCCTCTGCCGGGTCAAGGAAGAATTCAAAGTGCCGACTTTTGTTTATCAAGTCAGCGGCGAGTACGCCATGCACATGGCAGCGATCCAGAATGGCTGGTTGAGCGAAGGGGTGATCCTCGAATCCCTGACCGCCTTTAAACGTGCCGGCGCTGATGGCATCCTGACGTACTTTGCCGTTCGCGCAGCTCAATTGTTACGAGAGCAAAAATAGCCCTCCCAGGAACATGTGATGAATACCGAAGGACTGACTGAAGTTGCCGTAAAAGACGCTCAACCCGTGGTGGAGCAAATCGCCGAAACCCCGCCGGAATTGGAGCCTGCTCCGCCTGTGGTGGTCGCCGAAACCGTTGTGGCAGCGCCAGCGATTGTCATTCCAGGCCTGGATGACAGCAGCCTGTACATCCACCGCGAGCTGTCGCAACTGCAATTCAACATCCGCGTGCTGGAACAGGCGCTGGATGAGTCCTACCCGTTGCTGGAGCGGTTGAAGTTTCTGCTGATCTTCTCCAGCAACCTGGACGAGTTCTTCGAAATTCGCGTGGCCGGCCTGAAGAAGCAGATCACCTTCGCCCGTGAACAGGCCGGTGCCGACGGTCTGCAACCGCATCAGGCCCTGGCCCGCATCAGTGAGCTGGTGCACGGTCACGTTGACCGTCAGTACGCGATCCTCAACGACATTCTGTTGCCGGAACTGGAAAAGCATCAGGTCCGCTTCATTCGTCGCCGGCACTGGACGACCAAGCTCAAGACCTGGGTTCGCCGCTATTTCCGCGACGAGATCGCCCCGATCATCACCCCGATCGGCCTCGACCCGACGCACCCGTTCCCGTTACTGGTCAACAAGAGCCTGAACTTCATTGTCGAGCTCGAAGGCGTCGACGCCTTCGGTCGCGATTCCGGCCTGGCGATCATTCCGGCCCCACGCCTGCTGCCACGGATCATCAAGGTGCCGGAAGAAGTCGGCGGCTCCGGCGACAACTATGTGTTCCTGTCGTCGATGATCCACGCTCACGCCGATGACCTGTTCCAGGGCATGAAGGTCAAGGGCTGCTATCAGTTCCGCCTGACCCGTAACGCCGACCTGGCGCTGGACTCCGAGGATGTCGAGGACTTGGCCCGTGCCCTGCGTGGCGAACTGTTCTCCCGTCGCTACGGTGATGCGGTGCGTCTGGAAGTGGCCGATACCTGCCCGAAACACCTGTCCGACTACCTGCTCAAGCAGTTCAACCTGAGCGAGACCGAGCTGTACCAGGTCAATGGCCCGGTGAACCTGACGCGACTGTTCAGCATCACCGGCCTGGACAGCCAGCGCGAGCTGCAATACCTGCCGTTCACGCCGCAGATCCCGAAACTGCTGCAGAACAGCGAAAACATCTTCAGCGTGATCAGCAAGCAGGACATTCTGTTGCTGCACCCATTCGAGTCGTTCACCCCGGTGGTCGACCTGCTGCGTCAGGCGGCAAAAGACCCGCACGTTCTGGCCGTACGCCAGACCCTGTACCGCTCTGGCGCCAACTCGGAAATCGTCGACGCGCTGGTGGATGCCGCGCGTAACGGCAAGGAAGTCACCGCCGTCATCGAATTGCGCGCGCGGTTCGACGAAGAGTCCAACCTGCAGCTGGCCAGCCGTCTGCAAGCGGCGGGGGCGGTGGTGATCTACGGCGTGGTCGGCTTCAAGACCCACGCCAAGATGATGCTGATCCTGCGTCGCGAGGCCGGTGAAATCGTGCGTTACGCGCACTTGGGCACGGGTAACTACCACGCCGGTAACGCCCGCCTGTACACCGACTACAGCCTGCTGACCTCCGACGATGCCTTGTGTGAAGACGTCGGCAAGCTGTTCAGCCAGTTGATCGGTATGGGTAAGACGTTGCGCATGAAGAAGCTGCTGCATGCGCCGTTCACCCTGAAGAAGGGCATGCTCGACATGATTGCCCGCGAAACCCAGTTCGCCCTCGACGGCAAACCGGCGCACATCATCGCCAAGTTCAACTCGCTGACCGATCCGAAGATCATCCGCGCGTTGTACAAGGCCAGTCAGTCAGGCGTGCGCATCGATCTGGTGGTGCGTGGCATGTGCTGCCTGCGGCCGGGCATCGCCGGGGTTTCGCACAACATTCACGTGCGCTCGATCATCGGCCGTTTCCTGGAACACACGCGGGTCTTCTATTTCCTCAACGGCGGTGAAGAGCAAATGTTCCTCTCCAGTGCCGACTGGATGGAGCGCAACCTCGACAAGCGCGTCGAGACTTGCTTCCCGGTAGAAGGCAAGAAGCTGATCATGCGGGTCAAGAAAGAGCTGGAGCTGTATCTCACCGATAACACCCACAGCTGGAGCCTGCAGTCGGACGGTCGTTACATCCGTAACACGCCAACCGGCAACCAGAACCCGCGCAGCGCCCAGGCGACGTTGCTGGAGCGTTTGGGCAGCCCGATCCTGGCCGTCCGTTAACGCGGATCAGGCGGACAAAAAAGGGCGATCCAACTGGATCGCCCTTTTTCATGTGCACTGTGAACGATTATGCGTGCTGCCTGGATAAACGTGTTGCCCTCAGGTTTTTCGCGAGCAAGCTCGCTCCTACAGGGCTCTAGCGGACGCTGAGGACGATGTCGACCCGGGTCAGCCATTCCGCTTCGATGGCGAAATCGGCCTGGGTCAGTTGGTTTTCGTCCAGCCAGTTTTCCGGGAACACCACTTCCAGGCTGTTGCCATTGGCATTCAGTTCCACCTGAGGCATTTGCTGGGTGCCGCGGATGTGATGGAACAGGATCGCGAAGCGCAGCAGCACGCACAGGCGAATCAGCTTGATGCCGTCATCGCCGAAATCGGCAAACTTGTCCTTGGGAATGTTGCGTCGGTGGCCGCGCACCAGCAGCGCGAGCATCAATTGGTCTTCGCGGGAGAAGCCGGCCAGGTCCGAGTGTTCGATCAGGTAGGCGCCATGCTTGTGGTACTGGTAGTGGGCGATGTCCAGACCCACTTCATGGACCTTGGCGGCCCAGCCGAGCAGTTCACGCCAGACACCGTCTTCCAGATCCCAATCCTTGGCCACCTGATCGAACGCATGCAGGGCCTTGCGCTCGACCCGCACCGCCTGTTCCAGATCGACGTGGTAGCGCTCCATCAGCGAGGTAAGGGTGCGCTCGCGCACGTCTTCGTGATGATGGCGACCCAGCAGGTCGTAGAGCACGCCTTCACGCAGCGCGCCTTCACAATGGTCCATGCGTTGCAGTTCGAGGGCGTCGAAAATGGCTTCGAGAATCGCCAGGCCGGCCGGGAAAATGGCGCGACGGTCCGGTTTGATGCCTTCGAAGTCGATTTTCTCGACGTCGCCGAGCTTGATCAGTTTGCGCTTGAGCCAGGCCAGGCCCTCGGCGTTCACTTCCCCCGTGCCGTGACCGCCCGCCTTCAGCGCCAGGCCGATGGCGCGGATGGTGCCCGAGGAGCCGATGGCTTCATCCCAGGTCAGGCGATGCAGGGCGTGTTCGATGCTCATGATCTCCAGCCGCGCCGCCGTGTACGCCTGGGCGTAGCGGGCCGGGGTGATCTTGCCGTCCTTGAAGTAGCGCTGGGTGAAGCTGACGCAGCCCATCTGCAGGCTTTCGCGCAGCAGGGGTTCGAAACGCTGGCCGATGATGAACTCGGTACTGCCGCCGCCGATGTCGGCCACGAGGCGTTTGCCCGGGGTGTCGGCGAGGGTGTGGGAGACGCCCAGATAGATCAGGCGCGCTTCTTCACGGCCGGAAATGACTTCCACCGGATGGCCGAGTATCTTTTCGGCGCGGTGGATGAATTCAGCCCGGTTGCGGGCTTCGCGCAGGGCGTTGGTGCCAACGATGCGCACGGCGCCCAGTGGCATACCGTTTATCAGTTGGGCGAAGCGTTTCAGGCAATCGAGTCCGCGCTGCATCGATTCTTCGCTGAGCTTGCGCTCCTCGTCGATGCCGGCCGCCAGCTGAACCTTCTCCCCGAGACGTTCGAGAATGCGGATCTCGCCGTTCTGGGCCTTGGCCACGACCATGTGAAAGCTGTTGGAGCCCAGGTCGATTGCGGCGATCAAGGACAGATTCTTGGCTTGGGATTGCGGCATGGTCAGGCTCTCGGTCGATAACCCTGCCATCGTGCCACGATCAAAGGCTGCCGCCAACGCGCAGTGATCAAAGCGTTGATCCTGCGCATGCCTGTGGCGAAGGGGTAGGCCCCCTCGCCACAGATAGTTCAACCAGCCGCTTCCACCGTCCCGATGAAATTCGCCAGCTCCGCCGTCTGCGGATTGGCGAACAGCACTTTCGGATCCCCCACTTCATGCACCTTGCCCTGATGCATGAACACCAACTTATCCCCAACCTCCCGGGCAAAGCGCATTTCGTGGGTGACCATGATCAGCGTCATGCCCTCCCTGGCCAGTTGCCGGACCACGCTGAGCACTTCGTTGACCAGCTCCGGGTCCAGCGCCGAGGTGATTTCATCGCACAGCAGTACTTTCGGTGACATCGCCAGCGCACGGGCAATCGCCACGCGTTGTTGCTGCCCACCGGACAGTCGATCAGGGAAGGCATCGAATTTCTCTCCCAGCCCGACGCGTTCCAGCATCTGCCGCGCCAGCTCGGCGGCCTTGGCTTTCGGCACTTTCTGCACCACTTGCGGCGCGAGCATCACGTTTTCGCCCACCGTCAGGTGCGGGAACAGGTTGAACTGCTGGAACACCATGCCGACTTTTTGCCGCAGGCTGCGCAGGTCCGCGCGGGCGGCGTCGAGGTATTCGCCGTCGACTTCGATGACGCCGTCGTTGATCGATTCCAGACCGTTCAGGGTGCGCAGCAGGGTCGATTTACCCGAGCCGCTGCGCCCGATGATTGCCACCACCTGGCCTTCCTCGACACTCAGGTCGATGCCTTTGAGCACATGGTGATCGCCGTAATATTTATGCAGGGCGGAAATTCTAAGCAGAGGCATGCAGTCTCCTTTCCAGGTAGCGCGCACTGAGGGACAAGGGGTAGCAGAGCAAGAAGTAGCCGAGGGCGACGAGGCCGTAGACCATGAACGGTTCGAAGGTGGCGTTGGCGAGCATGCCGCCGGTTTTGGTCAGCTCGGTGAAGCCGATGATCGAGGTCACGGCGGTGCCTTTGACCACCTGCACCGAGAAGCCCACGGTCGGCGCCACGGCGATGCGCAGTGCCTGCGGCAGGATGACGTAGCGCAACTGTTCAAGCCGGCTCAGCGCCAGGCTGGACGAGGCTTCCCACTGGCCGTTGGGGATCGACTCGACGCAACCACGCCAGATCTCCGCCAGATAAGCGCTGGTGAACAGGGTCAAGGCGAGCGCTGCTGCCGCCCACGGCGAAATCTCCACCCCGGCCAACGCCACGCCGAAGAACACCAGAAACAGCTGCATCAGCAGCGGCGTGCCCTGGAACAGTTCGATGTAGGTGCGGGCGAAATTGCGTGGCAGGGGATTGTCCGAGATGCGCATCACCATGATCAGCAGCCCGATCAAGCCGCCACCGATGAACGCCACCAGTGATAGCGCCAGCGTCCATTGCAGGCCTGTGAGCAGGTTGCGCACGATGTCCAGGAAGGTGAAATCGCTCATCGGCTGCTCCTTGCGCTGTTTCTTGCGACAAACCGATGACCGATCCAGTTGAGCAACTGGCGGATCAGCAGGGCCATGCACAGGTAGATCAGCGTGGTCAGGGCGTAGGTTTCAAAGGCGCGGAAGTTGCGCGACTGAATAAAGTTGGCGGCGAAGCTCAGCTCTTCGGTGGCGATCTGCGAACACACCGCCGAACCGAGCATGACGATGATGATCTGGCTGCTCAGGGCTGGCCAGACTTTGCCCAGCGCGGGCAGTAGCACCACGTGACGGAAGGCTTCGAAGCGCGTCATCGCCAATGCCGCCGCGGCTTCCAGTTGACCCCGTGGAATCGCCTGAATGCCGGCGCGGATGATCTCGGTGGAGTACGCGCCCAGGTTGATCACCATCGCCAGCACCGCGGCCTGCCATTCGGAAATCTGCAGGCCCAGCGACGGCAGGCCGAAGAAGATGAAAAACAGCTGCACCAGGAATGGCGTGTTGCGGATCAACTCGACATAGACGCCGAAAATCCCGGCGAACGGGCGGATGTTCCACGCCCGCACCAACGCGCCCACGATGCCGAGGCTCACCCCGAGCACCGCGCCGATGGCCGTCAGCTCAAGGGTGAACAGCGCACCGCGCAGCAGCAGATCGGTGTTTTGCACCACCGGCAGGAAATCGAACTGATAAGCCATATAGGGGCTCCTGCACGCAGAGTCAGAGGTCGGCCGGCAGCGGTTCTTTGAGCCAGGTCAGGGCGTTTTTCTCCAGGGCGCCATCGCCCTTGGCGGTGACGAGGATCTGGTTGACCTTGTCCAGCAGTGCCGGCTCGTTCTTGTTCACGCCGACATAGACCGGCGAATCCTTGAGCTTCACTTTCAGCGCCGGCACGCGTTTCGGGCTTTTCTCGCTGATCGCCACCATCACCACGTTGCCGCTGGCGATCAGGTCGACCTGACCGGCCAGGTAAGCGGCGATGGTCGAGTTGTTGTCCTCGAAACGCTTGATGGTCACGCCTTCGGGGGCGACCTTGGTCAGTTCGATGTCTTCGATGGCGCCACGGGTGACGCTGATGGTTTTGCCCTTGAGATCGTCCAGGCTCTTGACGTTGGCGTCTGGCGGGCCGAACACGGCCAGGTAGAACGGCGCGTAGGCACGGGAGAAGTCGATGACTTTTTCACGCTCGGGGTTCTTGCCGAGGCTGGAGATCACCAGATCCACCTTGCCGGTGGTCAGGAACGGGATCCGGTTGGTGCTGTTGACCGGCGTCAGCTCGAGTTTGACCTTGAGCTGGTCGGCCAGCAGCTTCGCGGTGTCGATGTCGAGGCCCCGTGGCTTCATGTCCGGGCCGACTGAGCCGAAGGGCGGAAAGTCCTGAGGCACGGCGACTTTGAGGACGCCACGCTTGAGCACATCTTCCAGGCCGTCGGCGTGGGCGGGTGCCTGGCTCAGCATCAGGCTGGCAAACAGGGCAGCGAGTAGGGCGCTGTAACGCTGGATCATGGCAAATCTCCGAATCGGCGAGGAGTAATTTCTGCGATTCGACAGAGCACGGGGCATGCCAAGATAGGGTTTTCCGGCTGCCAGGCCGCGGTTTTACTGGTGTGGCAAGGTCTTACTGGTCTGAACAGTCAGGTGTTGTTTCGCACCTCGATGGCGCATCTGTGAAAATCGCCGAACCCCCATGGGGCACGACTTGCCGGACGCCGTGAATAGCTTTACAACTACCCGCACATTGGCCTGGTTCGTCTGGAAAACCATGAATTCGATCTCCCGCGCCGTACCTGAAGTGGCGCTGCAAGCCATCCGCAAACTGATCACCGAACAGGGTTTCGGCCCGGGCGATGCCTTGCCCTCGCAACGGGACCTGGCGGTGCAACTGGGGGTCAGTCGGGCGTCGTTGCGCGAAGCGTTATCGTCGCTCAGTGCGCTGGGGGTCATCAGTATCCAGCCGGGCAAAGGCGTGTTCGTGCAGTCGCCCGTGGAACTGCCGCGAGGCGAGGGCGCGCCGAGCTGGCCGTTCGCGGCCCAGGCTTCGCCGCTGGATATCTTTCAATTGCGCTATGCGCTGGAGGGGTTTGCTGCGGGGCTGGCTGCCGTGACCTTGAGCACCGATGAGCTTGATGTGCTGGAAGATAATGTTGCCGCCATGCGCAACGAACTGAAGGCCGGGGACTTTGAGGCCGCGGCGCGTCTGGACTTCGAATTCCATCGGCGCATTCTGCTCGCCAGCGGCAACCAGGCGATGCTGAGCATCCTGACCGCCAGTGCCGACATCTTCCTGGAAAGCCAGAAACTACCGTTCATCCGGGCCGAGCGGGCCATGGAGACCTGGCAGGAGCACCGTAAAATCCTTCGTGCGCTGGCCCGGCGGGCCTCGGGCGCCGCCCAGAAAGCCATGCATGAGCATGTGCGCAATGCCGCCCTGCGCACTGGAATCGCTTTCGTCGCTCCCGCCATGACGTGACTTGGGCTATACCCAAACTCATGGAACACCATAGCGAGACTCAATCATCTGCGGCTTCCTGAACACGGGAAGGGCGGCTATGATGGGCCACGTTTTTGCTTACAACCCCGGAGAATTCCATGAGCAGCGATCTTATCAAACACGTTAGCGACGCTAGCTTCGAGGCCGACGTACTCAAGGCTGAAGGCGCTGTACTGGTCGATTACTGGGCTGAATGGTGTGGCCCTTGCAAAATGATCGCTCCTGTTCTGGACGAAATTGCCGAGACTTACAAAGGCAAGCTGACCGTTGCCAAACTGAACATCGACGAAAACCAGGAAACCCCGGCCAAGCATGGCGTGCGTGGCATTCCGACCCTGATGCTGTTCAAGAACGGCAACGTTGAAGCGACCAAGGTCGGCGCGCTGTCGAAGTCGCAGTTGGCGGCCTTCCTCGACGCCAACATCTAAGCGTCGATGTCGTGTTATTGAAAAAGGCCCCGCAAATTGCGGGGCCTTTTTCGTTGCTGAGGGCTAGACGCTCCGAAACTCAGGTGTTACATTCGGCCCCGCACTGGTTTCTCCAGTGCCCCCTGCTAGCCGTCGCCGACGCTCTCCTTTTCGAATAAGTACGCGATCCTGTCGCCTTCTCTGCGGCGCGGCCTCATTAAGCCAAAAGCTTAATTTCCCCCCTCCATAAATGATTACGTCATTCCTATATGAATCTGACTGAACTC
>Ga0302214_1000106_pt1 | contig 21777 bp, 16 predicted proteins | sample II_Fen_N1_3_FD_194584 | JGI IMG/M metagenome (GOLD analysis project Ga0302214, IMG submission 194584) | Peat permafrost microbial communities from Stordalen Mire near Abisko, Sweden - II_Fen_N1_3 | ecosystem: Environmental > Terrestrial > Soil > Wetlands > Permafrost | place: Sweden: Abisko... | reverse complement strand
GTTCCCAAGGGGGCGCTAGAGATCCTTGAAGACGGGAATTATCGAGACCGCCCGTTGGATATTCTTTCTTCTCTCTTGCCCGTGGATATGGATGCATCCGGGAAGGTCTTGCTGCTCCCGGCGGGGCGTTTGGACGAAGACTATCTGCAGCGGATGGACACGTTGCGCCCGCTGTTGTGGGATACCTATGAGCAGCGCCCACTGACGCGATTCTTTGATGGTTTCTTCGATCTTCAGCTCGACGCATTGCTGGTAGATTGCCGCACCGGTTTCCATGGGGTTACCGGTTCTGTTCTTTTCCACTATTCTGACCTGATCGTCAGTTTTCTTCCCTTGAGCGAACAGATCTGGGATGGTGTGAAGATTTTGGCCAAGGCTTGGAAGCAAGCTCGTCATGTGCGGAGAATCGCTCCAAGTATCCTATTGGTCCCTTCAATGGTACCTGTCCTTCCCGAAAGCAAAGGGAGGCTTGACAAGTTTATCGAGCGCTTGGGGAGCCTTTTTCATTTGGAGGAAGATGACTCCGATGCCGACCTAGAAGACCGTGTCTTGACTTCCGGAATTGCTTATCATCCTGGACTTGCCTTGGAAGGAAAGGTGGCGCGTAAGTTTGTTCCCGCTGGAGCTTGGGTCCAGTACGAACCGTTAGCCGACAGGGTCGCTACTGTGCTCGGTGCAGGAGCGTCCACCGCAACGAAGCAGAATGCGGATTTCCGAGCGGAAGAAATCTTGGGAGAAATCCATTTCGCAGCCAAAGATGCCTTTGCGGAAGAACTCGAAGATTCAGACATCCAAACGTTGCTGGTTCCAACCATGGATGCGCGCATGGCCTTGGCTCCTACGGTCAATCTGGTGGTCGGCGCCAAGGGATCCGGTAAGACGCTGCTCTGGCGCTGTTGCGTGGAACACTTTGACGTCCTACCGCGCGTAGAAGGCTATGAATACCTGATTGGGCTTGCGCCACGCGAATCGCTGGACCATACGGGGCTGCATCTTTCGCCGGCCAAACTGAGCGAGATCTATGGAAAAGGGGGAATGGATGCCAAAGCATTTTGGATACTCTACGCCCTTCGCCGCTTGGGAAAGGCGTATCCGGGTGGAGTAGCGGCAGCCCTAAAGTCAGCACCTAAAAAGATGCAGAAGATTCTCCGTGGCTATCTTGAGGATGGCGAAGGGTTGGCGAGGCTCCTTACTAAGGATGGGATAGCAACAGCCGCCGACGATATGCTCAAGGCGATGGATGTCCATCTCCATACCGCCGGGAAGCGTGTCATCCTTTGCTATGACGGCCTTGATACCGGGTTCTATGCAACGAAAGGCGGCAATAAGGACTGGGTACGCCGCCGTGAGGTCTTTGTGACGGGATTGTTGCAGCTCCTCATCGAGACACGAGGACTTCTGCATGCTCTTCATTTCAAGGTCTTTCTTCGCGAAGACATTTTTTTGGCCGTGGAGGGGTTACAAAACAAGAGCCATCTGGAAGCTTTTAAGCGAACGATCGGATTTAAGCCCGAGGATCTCTGGCGATTGGCTCTCAATCTCGTCGCACGCGAAGGGACCGGAAGCCGTCGCTACCGGGAGCTACTGGAAAGCAAGGGAATCCGCGCGCCATGGGAAGTCGACGAACCGCGACTGCGGGAAGCGCTTGAACCGCTGTGGGGACAAACTCTCGAAAGCGGGAATGCGGTTCGCACCGCCAATTTCATTATCAAGCGCACCAGCGACGGTGCCGATCGTCTCTTTCCAAGAACCTTTGTCCAGCTCCTCAATGAAGCCTTTGCTCAGACTCGCAAGATGGAATCACAGCCCGACCGGATTCTTCCCCGTCAGGCGCTCAAGGCCGGTGTCGAGTCGGCGAGCCTGCAGCGCTCCAACGACTTGAAGACGGAATATGTCGAACTTGTCCCCTATCTGGATGCGATGGAAGGGATGTCGGAGAAAGTGAACTTCGACAAGCTGAAAAGCCACTTGATGTCCCGAGTGAAAGAGCGGCCTGAAGCGATTCTCCATCACGGCTCTCCAGGATGGAAAAACGTGGCCCGTCGCCTGATCGAGGTCGGCGTACTTTCTGAATCCGGAGGCAAAGACGAGACGATTTACACTGTGGCCTTAATGTATCGGAAAGGGCTTAAGGTTGTGTCCCGGGGCTATTGATAGGCTTCCATCAATGTCCAAAAGTCACCATACCGAAAATCTGAAGGATGTCTTCGTGCGGGGGGCTGGCGTTTCGGTCCCTTACGGATTTCCCACCGGTGCGGTTCTCTTGAGCAGGATGCGTCAGAAAGAACTTGAGTATTCAAGAGACGATTACGATCTGCTGCGATGTCTGGATGCCTCCCTTTTCAATCCTGAAAATCGGATGAGGCTGGCACCTCCGCCCATGACGGATTTCGTCAAAAGCGGGGGACCGCCTCAGAGGATCTTCACGTGGCAGCCCCCATAATCGGCGCTCAGCTCCAAATCAAATCGAGAGATTCTCCTCTCACCCGCCCAGCTCCTTGAAACGGTCGCGGATGCGGGCGGTCCGCTCGACGGAAGAAACGCTGGGAATCGCGACAGGCACTTGGTATAAGTGAGGGAATACGGCGCATGGAGATCCTTGCTGCCCGCGGAAGGAGTCTAGATGTCGCGGAAGGTGCTTGTTGTGGGGGCAGGTCCTGGAGGGCTCTCGGCGGCGATGCTGCTTGCGGCCAACGGCTACGAAGTCACTGTGGTGGAGAAGCGCAACCAGGTGGGCGGGCGCAACGGTCGCATCGAGAAGGACGGCTACACCTTCGACATTGGGCCCACCTTTCTGATGATGCTCGACGTGCTGGAACACCTCTTCTCAGCGGCGGGCTACGACCTGCACAAAGAGCTTTCCATTGTTCCGGTGGACCCGATGTACCGGCTCGTCTTCGATGGCGGGCGGCGCGTGCTGCGTCCCACCCGCGACCGGGCTCGCATGCGCGAGACGCTGGAGGCCTTCGCGCCGGGAAGCTTCGACGGCTACCTGCGCTACGTCGCGAAGGAGGCCGAGAAGTACGACAAGCTCATCCCCTGCCTGCGCGTCCCCTACGGCAAGCTCTCGGACTTCGCCTCCTGGAAGTTCGTCACGGCCCTCCCGTACCTGGACGTCCACCTCTCCCTCTACGACGTGCTGGGCCGCTACTTCCAGGACGAGGACTTGAAACTCGCCTTCACCTTCCAGGCCAAGTACATCGGCATGTCCCCCTGGAAGGCACCAGGCACCTTCAGCATCATCTCCTACATCGAGCACGGCGGCGGCATCTATCACGTCCGAGGCGGGCTCAACCGCATCTCCGAGGCCATGGCGAAGGCGGTGCGCGAGAAGGGAGGAACCATCCGCCTTTCCTCCCCGGTGAAGGAGCTCCTGATCGAGGACGGATCCTGTCGCGGAGCGCTGCTCGAGTCGGGGGAGCGCCTGGAGGCTGACTGCACGGCGCTCAACGCCGACTTCGCCCAGGCCATGACACACCTGGTGCCCGAACGCTACCGGCCCCGCTACACCGACGAGAAACTGCGCAGGAAGCGCTACTCCTGCTCCACTTTCATGGTCTACCTGGGCCTGGACACTGTCTACGAAGGCCTGGAGCACCATAGCATCGTCTTTGCCGACGACTACCGAAGCAACGTGGAGGACATCACCAAGACGCTGCGCCTCTCCGAGGACTTCTCGGTCTACATCCAGAACGCCTCGCGGGTGGATCCTTCGCTTGCGCCGCCGGGAGGCTCGACCATCTACCTGCTGGTGCCGGTCCCCAACAACGAGAGTGGGATCGACTGGGACGCCGTGAAAAAGGAGTTTCGCGACAAGGTGGTGGCCGCCGCCGAGGCGCGCGGTGGGCTCGATGGCCTCTCGCGCCACATCGTAACAGAAACTGTCATAACCCCATTGGACTGGGAACGTGGGATGGACGTGTACAAGGGCGCCACCTTCAACCTCTCCCACGACATCGGGCAGATGCTCTACCTGCGGCCCCACAATGAGTTCGAGGAGTTCCGCGACTGCTACCTGGTGGGCGGCGGCACCCACCCCGGGTCGGGACTTCCTACCATCTACGAGAGCGGGAGGATCAGCGCCGAGCTCATCATGAAGAAGTACCGCTGATGGGACCGCTTTCCCTCCTGCGCCTGTGGCGGATGCTGCGGCCGGGAGGCCATCCGGACTCTCGGGCCATCGAGAGAATGGGGCTTCTCGCGGTCAAGGTCGCCCAGCACATGGCCCTGCGGGCGGACTTTCTTCCCCCGGAGCACTGCCTAGAGCTGATGCGCCTCTTCCGCCGCGCCGCGCCGCTCACTCCCGAGGAAAGCCGCGCAAGGCTTCGTTCCCTGCGCCCTGCGGAATGGTTCGAGTCCTTCGAGTCCTTGGAGGAGGTCCCTTTCGCGGCAGCCTCGGTCGGGCAGGTCCATCGGGCCGTTCTGAAGGGAGGACGCCGCGTTGTGGTGAAGCTCGTCAAGACCGAGGCGCGGGAAGCCTTCCTGCGCGACCTCAGACTGGTGCGCACCCTGCTACGGCTGGGACTTTCGCTGCGGCCGGACCTGCGGCGCGTCTTCGATCCTCTGGAGGCCTTGGAGGCGATCCGCCAGGCTACCCTCCACGAACTGGACCTGCGCCACGAGATCGAGGGGCAGGCGGTGCTGCGCGGAATCTATGAAGAGGCCGCCCGCGAGTTTCGCATCGAAAATTTCTTCTTCCACGCCATCCACCCGGAGCTTTCCTGCGCCGACGTGCTCGTCTCCGACGAGGTCGAGGGGCGCCCCCTGGATGCCCTCATCAGCGAAGGGGCCGTCTCCTATTCCCGCCTCCTGGAGCTTTTCCGCCTGCACGGATACGCCATATTCTGCCGCGGCGCCTTCCACGGCGACATCCATCCCGGCAACATTCTGGTGACTCCAGATGGACGCTTCGTCTTCGTAGACACCGCCTTCGTGGGCACGGTGGGAGAACGTCTTCGCCGCGGGCTGCTCTCCTTCTTCGAAGCGCTCTCACGCTACGACTACGAGGCCTGCGCCGTGCGCTTAAACGCCATGGCAAGTCATCAGATCGAAGGACGAGCCTTCGACGCCTTCCGCGAGCGGTTTCTGGGGATCTACGCCGAGTACACCGGCTCCACCGTCTCGCAGGTGAGCCTTACCCGCAAGATGATGCAGACCATCCGTCTCGGGGTAGAGAGCGGAATGGTCTTCGAAGCAGGCATGTTTTCCGTAATCAAGAGCCTGATGTACCTGGATGGCATGGTGCTGCGCGTCAATCCTCAAGCGCGCCTCGTGGAGGACATGCGTCCCTTTGTCGCCGAGTTCGAGACTTACGAGAGGGCTTTCGCGTTGCAGGCTCCATGAGCGCACCCAGCTCCGAATCAAATCGAGACAAGGCTCCTCTCAGCCGCCCAGCTCCTTGAGGCGATCGCGGATGCGGGCGGCCCGCTCGAAGTCGAGCTCGGCGGCGGCCTCCATCATGCGATGGCGGAGCGCGTCCACGTCGTTCCAGAGCTTGTCCTCGCCCACCGGCGCCGGTTTTGCCTCGGCGGGCGCGTTCTTCGAGCGGATCGACGGCTGGGCGTGTTTGGGCTTGGAACGCGAACGTTTGGGCTTTGGAGCTTCCTCCTCCTCGTCCTTGGCCAGCCCCATGCGCTCGTGGATCTTGCGCTTGGTGGAGCGGGGCGTGATGCCACGCTCCTCATTGTAGGCCTCCTGGACCTTGCGGCGGCGGGCCGTCTCGTCCATGCAGGCGCGCATCGAATCGGTGATGTGGTCGGCGTAGAAGATCACCTTGCCGTGCTCGTTGCGGCTGGCGCGGCCGGCCGTTTGGATGAGCGAGGTGGCGCTGCGGAGGAAGCCCTCCTTGTCGGCGTCCAGAATAGCCACCAGCGAGACCTCGGGAAGGTCGAGTCCTTCGCGCAAGAGGTTGATGCCCACCAGCACGTCGAACTCGCCTTCGCGCAGGCCGCGGATCAGTTCGGAGCGTTGCAGCGTGTCCACCTCGCTGTGGAGCCACCGCACCGGCACGCCGTTTCTCGCGAGGTAGTCGGTGAGATCCTCGGCCATGCGCTTGGTGAGGGTGGTCACCAGCACCCGCTCGTTGCGCTCCCGCCGCAGCCGGACCTCTTCCATCAGGTCGTCGATCTGTCCGGCGATGGGGCGCACCTCGATCTCGGGATCGAGCAGCCCCGTGGGGCGCACGACAAGTTCTGTCGTCTCGCCGCCGGCGCGAGCGATCTCGTACTTGGCCGGGGTAGCGCTGACAAAAAGCGTCTGCGGCATGCGCGACTCAAACTCCTGGAAGTTGAGGGGGCGGTTGTCCAGGGCGCAGGGCAGGCGGAAGCCGTAGTTGACGAGCATGGTCTTGCGGGAACGGTCGCCGGCGAACATGCCGCCCACCTGCGGCACCGAGACGTGCGATTCGTCGATCACCAAGAGGAAGGGCTTCTGAAAGAAGTCGAGCAGGGTGCTCGGCGGGGACCCGGGGGCGCGGCCTTCCAGGATGCGGGAATAGTTCTCTACGCCGCTGCAATAGCCGGTCTCGGTGAGCATCTCGATGTCGTAGAGGGTGCGGCTCTTGAGACGCTCGTACTCCACGAGCTTGCCCTCGCGTGAGAAGAGGGCCAGCTGGTCGTCGAGCTCACCGCGCATCTCGGCAATGGCACGGGCCAAGCCCTCGCCCTCGGTCTGGTAATGGCGAGCCGGAAAGATGGCAGCCGCCGGCGGCTCGTCGATGAGCTTTCCCGTGAGCGCCTCCACCCAGCGCAAGCGCTCGATCTCGTCGCCCAGGAACTCGATGCGCAGCACCCGATCATCATAGGCCGGCTGCACCTCCACCACGTCACCGCGCACTCGAAAATGGCCGCGCTTGGTCTGGAAGTCGTTCCGCACGTACTGCATATCCACCAACTGGCGCAGCAGGGCGTCGCGCTCCAGCTCTTGTCCCGGCCGCACCTCAATGGCCTTCTTCAGGTAGTCCACCGGAGAGCCCAAGCCGTAGATGCACGAGACGGTGGCCACCACCACGATGTCCTTGCGCGTGAGGAGCGCCATGGTGGCCCGCAGCCGCAGCTTGTCGATCTCCTCGTTGGTGGCCGAGTCCTTCTCGATGTAGGTGTCCGTCGTGGGGATGTAGGCTTCGGGCTGGTAGTAGTCGTAGTACGACACGAAGTACTCGACGGCGTTCTTCGGGAAGAAGCCCTTGAACTCCTGGTAGAGCTGGGCGGCCAGCGTCTTGTTGTGCGAGAGCACGAGCGTGGGCAGCCCCAGCTGGGCGATCACGTTGGCCATGGTGAAGGTCTTGCCCGAGCCGGTGACCCCAAGCATCACCTGATCCGAGACGCCCTGACGGAAATTGTCCACCAGCTTTTCTATGGCGGCAGGCTGGTCCCCGGCCGGCGCGTAGTCTGAGACCAGCTCGAAAGGCCGCTCGATGGGCTGGATGAATCCTTCCATGTCCACAAACTAGATGCCCAATTGTTCAGTGTCCACAAGGACCGCACCTGGACACGATCAGTCGCCGAAACCGACCATGCCCCGGAAGCAGACCCCAACGTCATCCAAGGACTTCGGATAGTGGCCGCCATGGAATGTCCAGGCGGCCAAAGGGTCGCCAGACAAATCCCATCGCGTATAGGTAAGCCCGCACCCGAGCCCCCAGAGAAGACCGCTGGGGAGACTCTGAGACATCATTCCGAAGAGCTCGAAATGCATGCCGTCGACAGACAGGGCCTTGTTCGCCGTCGTGATGTAGGCCTTGCCCACTTCGGGGGCCGTATCCAAGGCTCCATCCAACTGCGCGGCCGCAAGTCCGTAGCGGTGCAACGTGCCGATGGCGTAGCCGAACGCCGGTTCCACTTCAAAGGAGGTCAGCGTTCCGTTTGGCAAGCGCAACTGGAAGGGAAGCCAGCGCAGGCGGGCGGTAAAGGCTTGGCGGCTCATGAAGTCCTTGCTCCCATCCTTCACGTTTGCGTTTCCAGGCTCCGAGGACGACCCTAAGGCGCTGGCCCCAAAACCGATACGCAACCTCGGCCGCACCGTCTTGTAGACGGCCAGATCCGCAGCATAGGCGAGGACACTGAGCTCGATATTCTCCTGGCTTCCATCCTTCTGGACTAGCCCCAGACCGATGTCTTTGTAGAAGTCTTCGTCCCTATCGCGCATAGTTCCGAACTGCGAACCCAAGCGCAAACCGAATTCCACGCCCCAGCCGCGGTCAAGCACGGTATCGCCAGGAGAAGACGCAAACGCATGAGCAAGGGGAAACGACAAGAGTAAGGCGAAAAGAATCCGGAACGGGGAGGCCATGGCCGACAAAAATAGGCCCATTTTCCAAGTTGGCATCTCTGCCAGCCATATTTTCTGTGGCGACGAATCGCGCACCGCAAGCCTCCCAAGAGCGCCCCATGTCGCTACCTTTTTAGGCATGATCAACCCGAAACTGATCCGCGAAGAACCGGAAACACTCCGCCAAGGCTGGAAACGCCGCGGATTCGACGCACCGGTGGACCGGCTCGTCGCACTGGACGAACGCCGCCGCACTCTCATCGGCCTGGTGGAAACCGCCAAGGCCGCCAAGAACGCCGCCTCCGGCGAGGTCGGCAAGCTGAAGCGCGAGGGCAAGGACGCCTCCGAGGCCATCGCCGCCATCAAGACGCGCGGCGACGAGCAGGCCCATGCCGAGGCCGAGCTTTCCGAGGTCTCCTCCGAGCTCGACACGCTGCTAATGGGGCTTCCCAACCTGCCCCACGCATCCACCCCCGACGGCCTCACCAGCGCCGAGAACGTGGTGGTGCGCACCTGGGGAACTCCCGCCGTTCCCTTCGAAGGCGCCAAGGATCACCTCGCAGTGGGCGAGGCGCTGGGCCTTTTTGACTTTAAGCGCGGCTCCAAGATCTCGGGCGCCGGCTTTCCTGTCTACACCGGCTGGGGCGCCCGCCTGGAACGCGCCCTGATCAGCTGGTTCCTGGACGAGCACCGCGCCGCCGGGTTCCTCGAAATCCAGCCGCCGCTTCTGGTCACCCGCCAGTCCATGACCGGCACCAGCCAGCTCCCCAAGTTCGAGGAGCAGATGTACCGCTGCGACAAGGAAGACGACCTCTTCCTGATCCCCACCGCCGAGGTGCCGCTCACCAACCTCCTTGCGAACGAAATCATCGATCCCAAGGAACTGCCCATCCGCTACTGCGGCTATACCCCCTGCTTCCGCCGCGAGGCCGGAAGCTACGGCAAGGACACCAAGGGCTTCCTGCGGCTGCACCAGTTCGACAAGGTCGAGATGGTTTGGTTCAGCGCTCCCGAGAAGAGCTACGAGGCCCACGAGCAGCTCACCGCTCAGGCGGAATCGCTGCTTCAGAAACTCGGGCTCCACTACCGGGTGCTGGCCCTGTGCGCCGGCGACATGGGCTTCGGAGCCGCCAAGTGCTACGACCTGGAGGTGCTCGCCCCGGTGGAGAACAAGTGGCTCGAGGTGAGCTCCTGCTCGAACTTCGAGGACTTCCAGGCCCGTCGCGCCAGCATCCGCACTCGCGGTGCCGACGGCAAGGCGACGCTCTTGCACACCCTCAACGGATCTGGCCTTGCCACGCCGCGCGTGCTGGTGGCCCTCCTGGAAACCTACCAACAGAAGGACGGCTCGCTCCTGGTTCCCGAAGTGCTACGACCCTATCTTGGCGGCATCGAGAGGATCACGGCCTGACGGGAGCCTCGCTCTTCGGGCGGGCGCTCCGTCGTCTGCATGACGCGCTGGCAGAGTTTTACCAGCGTGCCCCGTACCGAACTCGCGTCGTGGGCCTGGCCATTGCATTGGGCGTGGCCGGTCTGCTGCTTTTGGGACACGCCGCCATGGTCTCGCAGCTGCAAGCCGGCTCGCAGCGCATGGCCGATCGCGAGGCCTCGCTCTACGCCTGGGCGCTCACGCAGCGCCTGCAGCACCGGCAGGACGACGACTTTCTGGAAGACGTGATGCGCGGCTCCGAGATCCCGCTGGTCTACACCTCGCTCGACGGTACCGTGCGCCACTGGCACAATCTGGTGCTGGACGGCGACACCATCCCCGATCCTCCGGCGACCTTGGACGAAGGACGACTTTCTGCCATCGCGGCTTTCACCGACGAGTGCGGAGAGCTCGGGCACGTGCGCCCCATCGTGGTGGGCGGCACCCCTATCGGCATCCTTTACCACGGCAACTACGGAGGCACCTGGCGCTTCCCGGCCTTCTTCGCCTCCGGAGCAGTGGTGCTGGTGCTCTTGTTCCTAGTCGGCATCGGGGCGCTGCGCATCATGCAGGGCACCGAGCGGAGCCTCTTGTGGGTGGGACTGGCCCGCGAGACGGCGCACCAGCTAGGGACGCCCATCTCGTCGCTCATGGGCTGGGCCGAGCTCTTGCGGCTGCGCGCCAAAGGCAACCCCAAGCCCGAGAAACTGGTGCAGATCGCCGAGGAGATGGACAAGGACATCGGCCGCCTGCGGCAGGTGGCCGACCGCTTCTCGCAGATTGGCTCGCGCCCTGATCTGCGTTCGGTGGACATCGACGCCATCGTGCAGGGAACCGCCGACTATTTCCGTCCGCGCTTGCCGCACCAGGACCGCACCGTGACGCTTTCTGTCACGTTGGGAAACGCCCCGCGCATTCAGGCTAACGCCGAGCTCTTGGGTTGGGTGCTTGAGAACCTGGTGAAAAACGCCCTGGACGCCATGGACAAGGAAAGCGGCTCGATCCAGCTGCGCACCAGTCTCACGCACCGCGGCGCCGCCTATCTGGAGGTGGAAGACAACGGCAAGGGGCTTTCCCGCGACGACCAGAGAAACGTCTTTCTGCCCGGCTGGACCACCAAGAAGCGCGGCTGGGGATTAGGGCTCGCGCTGGCCCGCCGCATCGTGGAGCAGTACCACGGCGGCCGCATCTGGGTGCGTCATTCCCGCCCGGGCGTCGGGACGTGCTTTGCCATCGAGCTTCCCGCCATGCCCCCGGAGCCCGAAGAAGACTGAGCATAGATTTTTGCCTCCGCGCAGGCGGTGTCAGTTTCTGGACAATTGCGCCTGGATTCTTTCGGCCTCGCCTTGGGGGAGGCCGGCTTCCTTTGCGAAGCGTTCCCAGCTTCCAACAGCGTCGCGAACTTGATCAATGAGTTGCGGAGCATTGGGAATGTCGGCGCGCAAAGCTTCTTCGAGAAGATCCCTCCGCGTGATGTCCACGGCTTTTCCGTTGACCGAGAGGCAGTGATGGTCGAACCAGGGACGCTGGGGATCGAAATGGAAGGTCAGATCGTACGCGGGCGCGAGCCGCCAGGCCTCGCCTTGGCGAAGGATGAAGGAAATATTCTTCGAGTGGTCGTCGCAGTTCCATGCGAGCACGTTAAAGGCCATCCTGACAAAGGCGCTTTCGAGATCGTTCGTGGGAAGGTTCAGTCTTCGGATGGTTTCGAAGAGTTGCCCGTACGTATTCCCTGAATTGAGGTTGAAATCGACATAAGCCAGTCCGCAGAGGGTCTGCATGTGATGCTTCCGGTTGTCCGGTGTCCGATCAAACCTCTTGGTCATGAAGTGCGCCCGCCCGTTTTCTTCGACGAGGCGGCATTCGGACATCTCAATCCCGGCGGCACGTGCCATCAGATGATAGGCGTACTCGATTCGTCCGTAGTTCTTGGGATCTCCCAAAGCACTATTGGTGACCCCGTCGAACTTGAAGAGCCAGTGCTCGAACCCCGGCGGACAGTCGACTTGACCTGTCACGAATTCGTCGGTGTCCTGGTTCCAGGCCAAGATGGCTTTGGCGCGAGCTCCTCCTGCGGAAGTACCCACCTTGAGGATGTGCCCCAAGTCCTTCGTGACACTTTGAGGATCGAGGGATCCGCTCACGGCGCTTTGAGCCTCTTCGCGCAGCGCCTTAATCTTGATGGCCGTGGGCTTCTGGTTCCGAGGCCCAAGGAGGGGCTGAAATTCCAGTGCTCCCATGCCTCGTTTCCCCATGTAGGCAAGCATGTCCAGAGGCGTGATTTCTTGCCCCGTAAGTCCAAGCGATTGGAAGTAGCTGGTCATGAGCTGCCGACCGAACTTGTCGGGCAGGGAGTCTGACAAGAGACCCGGCAAGCGATGGTAGGTCTGAGGATTGAGTTCCAGGAATTGATGGATTTCGGTATCGCTGTCGGCTCGCAGGAACAGCGGAGACGGCTCGATCCCGGTCTTCTTAAAGGCATCGGTGAAAGCAAATCCGTAGAAGCCCGTCCGAGGCTGCAACGCGACGGCTCCAAGATGCTGCCCCCAGAGGTAAACATTGATGACGTCGACCTTCTTGTACTTAGGCATGCGCCTTCTTTCGAGCCCGTTGACGCGGCTGCTTGCTAGAAAGCATGGTGAGAGGATTCACCGTGGCGGTGGGCGACAGGGCTTGGATCCACCGCTCTTCGCCTAGCGCTAGGGACAGCGCCACGATAGCGCTGAAAGAAGCGCCTTCACCAGCTTCGATGGCCTTGAGACGCCCAATGCCAATGCCTGCTTTTAAGGCAAGCTCCTGCTGCGTCAAGTTCTTGCGAAGCCTCGACGCCTTGAGGTTTTCGCCGACCTCAGCAACAAGATTCAACACCTTTTGCGTAATCATCTCGCCTCTTTTAAGAGACAAGATATAGCCTATTAAGGCAGAAAACAAGTTTTATGGATGATAATTCGGCTACTAAAAAGAGTTAAATACACTTGCGCGCCAGGGACGGTTCGGCACAGCTCACCGTAAATGCCGGCGATAGCCCGGGACACCCCCCCGGCGTAGGGATCGGGCACTTGTGGTGAGCACAGCCGAACCATGCCCGATCCAATATCGGTGGCGGGGGCCCGGCAGGCAGCCCGGTGCCCGCTCTAGCGGGCAGGTGCCCCGAATTGCTCCAAGAGCCCGCCATAGGCATCGGTACGGCGGTCGCGCAGAAAGGGCCAGACGCGGCGCGTCTCGCGAATGCGGGAACGCTCGCACGGAACCACCAAGACGCCGGGCGCCTCGGAGCCGGCTTCGGACAGAATCTGTCCGTCCGGGCCGGCCACGAAGCTGCTGCCCCAAAACACCAATCGCCCTTCGCGACCGATGCGGTTGGCGGCCGCCACGAAGACGCCATTGGCGATGGCGTGGGCACGCATGGAGGTGCGCCAGGCGTCGGTCTGAGCGGGCTTCACGGCAGCGTCTTCCAGGTCATCCCAGGCGATGGCGGTCGGATAGAGCAGGATCTCAGCTCCTTGCAGGGCGGTGAGGCGCGCCGCCTCGGGGAACCACTGGTCCCAGCAGATGAGCACGCCGATCTTGCCCACCGAGGTCTCGAAGCACTTGAAGCCCTGGTCGCCGGGGGCGAAGTAGAACTTTTCGTCGAACCCCGGATCCTGGGGGATGTGCATCTTGCGGTAGGTTCCGAGGATCTCGCCATTTGATTCCACCACCACCGCAGTGTTGTGGCAGAGGCCGGGGGCCCGTTCCTCGAAGAGGCTCACCACCAAAACGACCCCAAGCTCCTTAGCCAAGGCTTGAGCCCGCTCCGTAGATGGGCCGGGAATCGGTTCGGCGAGATCGAAACGCGCCGCGTCCTGCCCCTGGCAGAAATAGGGAGCCGTGAAGAGCTCCTGGCTGCACACGAGCGTAGCGCCGCAACGAGCGGCTTCGCGCACCTGGGCCTCGAAGGCCTCCCAGTTGCCGTCGCGATCCTCGACGGCGCTTGTTTGACAGATTCCGACCACAAGATCCTTGGCCACGCGTCCTCCTGTTGGGCTGTGCGGCTCGAAAGATAGGCGGTCGCGGGCACAAGAGCGTTTCAGGCGACCGCGTTCTTCTCAAGCCACTCTTTGGTGATACCGTAGTGGCTGGCGTGGGCCCGACAACGGCCATCGCGCAACACCAGGAGCTGCGGACTCTGGTGAGGAATCCCGAGCCACTGGGTGATGGCCCGCGCCGCCGCCTTTGCCGCCAGCACATCGCAGATGGCCAGCGTCACTCCTTCGGGCGCATTGGGCGTCCAGGAATCCCAATGTTCTCGCGCCACCATGCTGATGCCGCAAGTGGGCGAGTCCTTGAAAAGCACCACCGTCACGTCTCCGGAGCGATCCAGCAGCTCGCGCATCTCGTCTTCGGTCTCGATTCGTTGCACTTGGTTCATGGGCACATGATCCACATCTTCGGCCCATGCGTCCACCCCTATGTCTCACCACCCGATGGCTAAGCGCACACCCCATTGGCGATCGGGCATTTGGCCAGTGTAGTAGCCGATCTCGTAGGCCCAGGTCGCCGCATCCAGGTGGATGACGCGAAACAGGTCCATGCCGACGCCTGCGGTCGGATACCCCCCCAGGACACCGGTGGCAAAGCGGAAGTTGAGAAGCCGCACCGGCAAAGGACTGATCTCGTACTGAGCCCCCAGGGAGATCTTGGAGAGCAGCTTCCAGTTGTGGTGAACGTCGAGCAGGTCGTTTAGCCCAGCCGAGAGCGAGAATTTCCGCGGCCAAGTCCCGAAGCTCTGTTCGCTCTGCGGAAACCAGGCAACACCCATGTCCCATTCGGGAACGACATAATCCCCTTGATACTTCATGCCAAGATCGCGAAAGCTGGTGCCCAGGCGCAAGGTCGTGAGAGGCAGCCACAAGACACCGACATCAGCACCCGCGCTCCAATGGAAGTTGGTCAATTTGTCCTGGAGGTTCTTTGTCACCGAATCGGCCGTCGAGTCGGCAATCACAAGATTGTAGGAACCAGCATAGATCAGCTTGGTCGCCACCCCCACCCAAAGTTCGTTGCGCACAAGCGCCTGAGAAAATCCCAGCTGAACGCCTGCCGCCGCCGTGTCCGAAGCATAAAGGGAGGGGATGATGTCGTTGTGGTGCATCAAGAAGCCGAGATCGCCCAAGACCCATCCAGAGACCGCAAATTTTCCGGTAGCGCAGGAGAGCTGCACTTCGGGATGCACTCCAAAATTCTGCCGATCGAGATCCCACAGCGAATTGAACAGCGACGGATCCTTCTTGAGAAGAGTGTCGACGTTACTTTCTCCGAGGCTCTTTCGGTGTTCCAACACTTCGTCGCCCATCGTGTGAACGTTGCGGACATTTACGCCAGTGGAAAGCTCCAGGTGAAGGCTCTGGCGCACCTCTCCAGGCATCAGCCCCACATCGGCACCGATAAGCCCCAAGGCCGCAGGGTTTTCAAAGAGGGCATCGGCCCCTTCTGCGGAAGCCGCATTGCCGCCGCCTGTTGCCAGGGCACGCAAGGATGTCGGCGCAAGGTTGGAGGCACTAGCGGCTTGCCAGATCCCGACGGCGAGCAACAAGGAAATCGTGTGGCCAGCGTTCATTTTCCGTCCAATTTGGAATTGGCATCCTTGCTCGGAATCGCTACGTCCATCCAGCAGCCGCCGACGAAGCGGCGTCCAGCCACCACGCGATCGTGCGGATTGGAGATGCCCAGGATCGCTAAGCGAATTTGTCGCAGCTGCGCATGCGAAAGAATCGCCTTCCCACCACTCGATAGACTGTCCCCCGTCATGGGAATCTGACGTCCGCTCATGGCGTACAACCCTGCGGTATCGACTCTTCCCCATTCCACCGAGGCTTTCCAGTGTTTCACCTTGAAGTCGGCATGCTCTTCGTCAGCGTAAGGGCGGTACTTCTCGAACAACCCCGGATGACGAGCCCAAACTTCCTTGGAGACGTAGCGCAAAGCGGAGCTGGTGTCACGACTCAGTTGCAGGCTCGTGTATCCGGTCATGGAACCGGCCTTCACAGCAGAATCGCCGACACTGGTGCTAACAAGTCGATTGGAATCGACATTGTCGTACGGAGACCTGATGGCCAGTTTGCCGGCAAGCGAATCGCCGCGTTTCTGGGCCGACAAGCCTTCAAACTTCTGGGCGAGCCTCTCCGTTCCCAATCGAAAGTCCTCGTCCACAAAGCCGTCGCCGTCGTTGTCGTAGCTGTCTGGAACTTCTTCGTCCACACAGCCATCGCCATCATTGTCCCTTTGGTCCGAGCCTTGATAAAAGACGACTTCATCGCCGCGCGTACTGAGAAAGTTCGAGACTTGTCCCCATTGGGCACTGTCGACGCCCTGCCCACTGACTAAAGACTTAAGTTGACCCATCGATTGGGTTGCCGTTTGCAAAAATTTATTGAGAGAGTCGGTCTTTGCTGAATCAACAGCACCGGTCGTCGAATCGACAAGCGTCGCAAGCTTCAAAAGTTTGCTTTGAATCAGTGACGACGTGCTACTCAATCCTCCACCTTGATCGCTACAGAGGTTGATGAATACCGTGTCTGTTGAATCGATGCGCATGTCACGATTGTAGTCGCACAATCGCAAAACTGCCACGGCTGACTTTAGGCCCACATAGACCTGTTTGCGATAATGATCGGGAAAATTTTGCCCTGAATCCGTTTTTTGTCCGTGAAACAGATAGTCCGCCAAATACGTGGAATCGGCCAAAGCTAAGATCCGGACATAGCGATACAACTGATTTTTCAGGCTTAGTGGCTTGCTCATGAAGGGCATCGAAGCTCCACCAGCCGTCAGACTGTCCTTCTCATGCCAGAGCAGACCAACCAACGAATCCGTGGTGAGATTCGAAGAATCTTCAGCTTTCTTTGCCTGCACTTCCAGCCAACCATCCCAGGCATCGCCATACACAGAATCCAAACGAATGGCATTATTGAATGCCACCCCCGCCTTGTCGAACTCCTTATTTTGAAGACATTTATTCCCCTCAACGACCCAAGCGGCCGGGCTATCTAGATCACCATCGCCAGAAGGATTGAAAACATTGCATGCGACAAAGCAATTACACATTAGCGCAGCGCCCAATGGCGCTACGATTCTACGCGGAAACATGTTTATCAATATAAAAGTTTTCTTCCAAAAAGGAATATCTTTAAGCCATGAAGATCATTTTTCTTGGCACGCCAACAATCGCTGCAACCTGTTTGGAATCTCTTGCCACAGGTTCACATGAGATCGTTGCCGTCGTTACCCATCCCGACAAAGCTCAAGGCCGCGGTCTGAAACTTCACCCGACGCCGGTCAAAGAGGTCGCCCTGCGCTTAGGTTTTCCGGTCATTGAATGTCCCGATGCCAAGGATCCATCCTTTGCCGCAACCATTCAAGATCTGCAAGCAGACTTGCTCGTCGTCGTGGCCTTCGTAATTCTTCCCAAGGCCGTCCTCGGAGCCACGCGCCTGGGGGCAGTCAACCTGCACGGATCGCTCTTGCCGCGCTGGCGTGGAGCGGCTCCGGTGCAGCGCAGCGTGGAAGCCGGCGAGCGCGTCACTGGCGCCTCGGTGTTCCGACTGGACACCGGCGTGGACACCGGTGGCATCTTGCTTCAGGAGAAGATCGAGATCGGTGAAGACGAAACCTCAGGCGAAGTCTTGGAGCACATCGCACAGTTGGGCGGCCCGCTGTTGCTGCGCGCCATCAATCTCCTGGAAAAGGATTCGACAATTTCCGGTACTCTGCAGGATCCGGCCCTGGCCACCCGCGCTCCCAAGCTCTTTCCCGAGGAAGGCGAGATCGACTGGTCTCTTCCAGCACAGTGCCTGCACGACAAGATCCGTGCCTTCCACCCGGCACCCGGCTGCTGGACAAGCTGCGAAGGGACGCGCCTCAAGATTTGGCGTACCCATGCAGTGGAGCCTCCTTTTGACGCAGACTTCGCAAAAGCCCCGGCAGGCACCGTCCGCAAATACGCCAAGGGCCGAGCCGCCATCGCCACCGGAGCGGGTTTCTTAGAACTTGTCGAAGTGCAGCCCGAAGGCAAGAAGCATCTTTCCGGCTGGGACTGGTTCAACGGCCTGCGTCGCGCAGATGGCTTCACACTAGGCGCCTAGCCGTCCTTAGAGCTTGATTTCTCTCCAGGGAATGCCGGCAACGGCGCCACGAGACTTAGATTGCGCCCTCTTGGAAAGCACCTTAGGGGCCAACGGCCCGGAACGGACGAAGCGATGTCAAAGCCTGGACTAGAAGCGCGCCGCCTGGCGCTGGAAGCGCTGCTGCAGACGGAAAAGGGCGCTTTCGCCGGCGAGTGGATCGCCTCCCGCGCCCGTGGCATGTCGCCGGCCGACCGAGGACTGTCGCTTGAGATCGCCCTGACCTCGCTGCGCTGGAAGCGGCTCCTGGACTACAACCTGGAGGATCGCCTCTCCCGCTGGCCTGGCGAGCGCGTCGGCTGGATTCTGCGCACCGCCCTGGCCCAGGCCTGGATGCTCGACCGCGTTCCCGACCACGCCGCTGTGGACATCGCCGTGGACCTGGCTCGTGCCTTGGAAGGCCGCGCCATGGCAGGCCTCGTGAATGCCGTATTGCGCCGCGCCCTGGACAAAGGTCTGCAGAAGCCCTCTGGCTCCGAGCCGCGCGTGCTTTCCATCGCTCATTCCCACCCCGAGTGGATGGTACAGCGCTGGGTGGATCGCCTGGGAGAGGAGCGCACCGTCGAGATGCTGGAGGCCGACAACGCCGTGCCGCCGACTTGGGTGCGCCTCAACCCCTCCTGGAGCGGCGAGCTTCCTTGGCAACCGGAACAGATTCTGTCCACAGCCTTGAACGGACGTTTCCTGCGGCTCTCCAGTTCGCGCCACGAACTTCTGGAGAGCGAAGCCTTCCGAGTCGGGGGCTTCAGCTTCCAGGACCCCGGGTCGGGACGCGCCGCTCTGGCTTTGGCTCCGCACATCCCGGCGGGCGGAAACTTCCTGGATCTCTGCTGCGCCCCGGGCGGCAAAAGCGCCCTGCTTGCCGAGTCGGGCACCTTGGACAACGTCCATGCCTTTGCCTGCGACATGTCGTGGGATCGCCAACTGCGCACCGCCGAGGGCTTTGCCCGCAGCGGCATCGCCGAGAAAATCAGCGTCTTCTGCGCCGATGGCACCCGACCACCATTCCGTCCCGAGAGCTTCGACGCTATCCTGCTCGACGCCCCCTGCAGCAACATGGGCGTGCTCTCGCGTCGTCCTGAGGCACGCTGGCGGGTACGGCCAGGCGACCTCGTCCGGCAGGGCATGGTCCAGAAGGCCCTCTTGCTAAGCGCCCTAAAGCTCTTGAAGCCTGGCGGCGTCCTCGCCTACTCCACCTGCACGGTGGAGCCCGAGGAGACGGAAGACTTGATCTACCCTCTCTTCAAGAGCGAAGAGGCCGAATCGATCCGCCTTGACGACCTGGAGAACCCCGAACCCGGCTCGCCGCTCTTTTTGCGCACCATGCCGGGAAGCCACGGTTGGGACGGCTTCTTCACCGCCCTGTTGCGCAAGCCCGAAGCCGACTGATCAGGCCTTGCGGCCCACGCAAGCCCACCACTCACCCTCGCGGCGCTCGGCCTCCAGGGTGAGTCCGGCCTCGGCAAACCACGTAAGCACCAGCTCGCGTTCTTGGAACAGGTAGCCCGAAAGCACTAGGGCACCGCCCGCAGCGATGCGCGGCAGCGCCATCTCGCGCAGCGGGAAGAATTCCGAGCGCAGCATGTTGGCGAGGAAGATGTCGAAGCTCTGGTCAGAAAGCTTGTCGAGCGAGCCCGTCCAGCCCCGCCAGCCCTCGATCCCGTTGAGGGCGGCGTTCTCGGCCAGGCATTCCATGGCTTCGGGCTCAATGTCGCAGAGCACCGCCTCGCGCGCGCCCAGGCGGCGGGCGTAGAAGCCCAGAATGCCGGTGCCGGCGCCCAGGTCAAAAACTGTCTTGCCGGGGCACTTGAGCCCTTCCAAAAGCGTGCAGGCAAGCCGCGTCGATTCGTGTCCGCCGGTGCCGAAGGCCTGCTTGACCTCCATCTTGAGCACTTGGCGGGCCTCGGCGGGCACTTCCACCCAAGGCGGCACCACCCAGAGGTTCTCGGTGACGCGGATGGGCTCCTGCTGCAGGCGCCAGGACAGATCCCAGTCCTTGCCGTCCACGTGGCCGTGGGCGACCACCGTGAAGCCCGTCAGAGTGCCGACGTCAAAGCCAGTGGGAAACCAGGCCTTGAGAAGAGGCGGGTTTCCGTCCACTTCTTCGAGTCCCAAGGCGCCCCGTTCAAAGAGTTCGTACTCAGCCAGCTCCACGTCATCGGGACGGAGGAGATCGATCCAATCGGCATCCTGTGAAACCATGCGGCAAAGGTACTTTCCCGAATCGTAGTCCTCACCTGCCAAAGGGATCGTAAATGAGGCTCAGAAGTGTTTGCGCAATACTTGCCGGCAGTCTAAGAGCTGAGCTAGAATTAAAGTGGATTTCGAACAATTCCTAATCCTCTCAAAGGATTTGCCGATGCGGCTCAAGAAACTGGCGACATTGTGTCTTACCGTCGCACTCCCCTCATGCGCAACCACGATCTCCTTGGCGGGAACCGTGCGTGATCGTACGCAAAATGGTCTGTTTGAGATCTCCGTCACGCTTGCGAAAGCCGGACTCTCTGTGAACACGCTTTCAGATGGAAGCTGGGCCTTCTCAAAGGAAACCTCTTCCATTTCCAAGCACCCCGGCACGACGGCTTCCGAGGCATCAAGCGTCACGGTCCAAAGCGGTCACATCGAGCTGCACTATCAAGGTCGCGACATTCTTGGCCATCTGCAGCCTATGGCTCCACTACCGGCCTCCAGGGCAATCAAGACATCCGCTCGCGAGTCCAATGCGACCACAGACACGATCGACACACTTCTCTTCTCATGGAATGGCAAGGTTCGGCTTCGCGAACCTCTCACGAGCTATCAGCAAACCGGAATGGCCATCATTCTCGACACGTCGGCGAAGGATGACAGCATCTTCACCGATCCTCGCGACAACCAGACCTACAGATACGTGAAGATCGGCGCGCAGACCTGGATGGCACAGAACCTCAACTACAAGGCGGACAATACCACCTGCTACGCCAATGCCGACAGCAATTGCTCCAAATATGGCCGACTGTACTCTTGGAGTTCTGCCATGGCACTCGATGCAGGCTACAATACCGCAGCTTGGAAGGGCTCCGACAGTGCAAAGCACCAAGGTGTCTGCCCTGCCGGTTGGCATGTGCCTACGGCGTCCGAATGGAGTGCATTGATCGCCTTGGCAGGAGACGGCTCCAGGATCAAGCTCAGCTCCACATCAGGATGGCGCTCGAACCAGGGTACAGATGTGTTCGGGCTCACGATCCTGCCGGCGGGGGGACTCCATGATGTCGACGCGTCCGGAAGCCTCGGCTATTACACCAATTTCTGGTCGGCGTCCGAGTCCTCCGAGGAACGCTCCCTGTTCCAGCCCTTCAACAATGCGGACGCCAATTCAAGCCAATCCACATTCGTAAAGACGGGCATGTTCTCCCTTCGCTGCATCCGCGACGAGGCACAGACAAGAGATGACAACGTCTTCACCGATCCTCGCGACAACCAGACCTACAGATACGTGAAGATCGGCACCCAGACATGGATGGCACAGAACCTCAATTACAAGGCGGACAATACCACCTGCTACGCCAATGCCGACAGCAATTGCTCCAAATATGGTCGGCTGTACTCTTGGAGTTCTGCCATGGCACTCGATGCAGGCTACAATACCGCAGCTTGGAAGGGCTCCGACAGTGCAAGGCACCAAGGTGTCTGCCCTGCCGGTTGGCATGTGCCTACGGCGTCCGAATGGAGTGCATTGATCGCCTTGGCGGGAGACAGCTCCAGAATCAAGCTCAGCTCCACATCAGGATGGCGCACGAACCAGGGTACGAATGTGTTCGGGCTCACGATCCTGCCGGCGGGGGGACTCCATGATGTCGACGCGTCCGGAAGCCTCGGCTATTACACCAATTTCTGGTCGGCGTCCGAGTCCTCCGAGGAACGCTCCCTGTTCCAGCC
>Ga0302214_1000103_pt1 | contig 22415 bp, 20 predicted proteins | sample II_Fen_N1_3_FD_194584 | JGI IMG/M metagenome (GOLD analysis project Ga0302214, IMG submission 194584) | Peat permafrost microbial communities from Stordalen Mire near Abisko, Sweden - II_Fen_N1_3 | ecosystem: Environmental > Terrestrial > Soil > Wetlands > Permafrost | place: Sweden: Abisko... | reverse complement strand
GCGCCAAAGCAGCAGCAGTAGCAGCAGGGGCGGGATCGCAGTCAGACCCGTGGCCACGAACGCTGTGGCGTAGGCGCCGAGGAGTCCGTGGGTGGGCGTGAGTGTTTCGATCATGATCCCGGAGAATCCCTTGAGGAACTTGCCGAGCAAAGCGTACGTCGAAGACAGCATGGCGTACTGCGTGGCGGTGTAGCCCAGGCTCGTCAGGCTCGACATGTAGGTCACCAGGGCGACGCCGGCAAAGGCCTGGGCAAAAGCGTCAAGCGTCATCACTGCGGCGAATATCGCCGTGCCGGTGCTGACGCTGAGCAAGGCAAATGCCGCCGTGCCGAAGCCTTCGAGCACGAGCCCTGCGATCAGCGTCGGCAACAAACCGAGCCGCACGGCGCTGAGGCCGGCTGCGGCGATGCCCAGGAGGGTTGCGCCCAAGCCGAAGGAGCCGCGCACCCAGGCCACCGTGTCCTTGGAGAGCCCGAGGTCGTGGTAGAACGGGTTGTACATCGGCCCCATCACGAAGTCGGGCAGACGGTAGAGCGCCACCATGAGCAGCATGATGAGCCCGACGCCCTTGTGCTTGGCGAAGAAGTCGACGAAGGGCCCGATGATGGCATCGACGAGGCCGCGCAAGGTCCACAGCGGCGGCTTCTGGTGCAGCACCACATCGGCGCGGGTCGGCTCGGACGCGAACAAGGTTGCCATCGTGCAGAGCGCCATCAGCACCGCCATGCCAACGTAGGACATCGCCCAGCCGACGCGTGCGGCCACGGCGATGATCAAGGCGTCGGTGACGAGCAGGGCGATGCGGTAGCCGAGCTGCGCCGCCGAGGTCATCAGCCCCACTTCGTCGGCGTCGGAGGCCGCTTCGATGCGCCAGGCGTCGATCGCGATGTCCTGCGTGGCCGAGGCGAAGGCCGTCAACAATGCGAAGGCGCCGATGGCCGCGAGTCCGCCCGCCGTTCCGACTGCGGCCATGCCCAGCAGTCCGATCGTGACAAGCATCTGGCACAGCAGCATCCAGCCGCGACGCCTGCCTAGGCGGCCCAGCAGTGGCACGTCGATGCGGTCCACCAGCGGCGACCAGTACACCTTAAAGGCGTATGCGAAGCCGACCCAGGAGATGAACCCGATGGCGATCAGGCTCGTGCCCTCGTCCCTCAGCCAGTAGCCGAAGGTGTTGGCGGTTAGCAGGAAGGGCAGGCCCGAGGCGAAGCCCAGCGCCAACATGACAGTGACCTTGGGCTGTCGAAGCTCATGCAGCATATCGAGCGCAGAGCGTTTGCGGCGCACGGTGGAATTGGCTTCGGTCATCAATGGACTCCTCGGCCGCAGCGCCCGGCAGCATCAGCGCCGTGTCCAAATATCTTGATGCGCAGAGCGTCCTGCGCGATGTCCCGCGTCGCGGAGCCCAAGGCCGTGAGCAACGCGAACCAGACGCTGGTTTTCAACGACAGCTTGGGATCACTCAAGGCCATACCGGCCAGACCTGCAATGATCGCCGCCTGCAGCAGCGGCAGCCCGGCGGAGAAACCCAGCGCCAGCATGCGCAGCGTGGCCGCTTCGGCATAGACGCGCCAGACCTCGCGCCAGCCGGGCTTGGCGGGGGCGGGCGCCACTTCAACGCCATCGCCGCCTGGGCGCCCCGCGAGAGGAATTGAAGAGATTTTTTCCGGCATGGTGTCGATTCTGTGGCTGGTGATTTGTGGCTATTATTCACGCATGTGCTCTTTATGCGATTTCAAACACTCTGCCTGGCAAAGTCGCCGGGGTTTTTTGTTGGCAGCTGGTGCGGCGGCCACGGCGGCCTGCACGTCGCCTTCGCCGTCACAGGCGCAGGTGGATGTGGGGGGCGCCTCCAGCCTGCGCAATCTGGTGCCCGCCGAGGAACTGGAAAGCGCCTCCGGCAAGGAATACACCAAGCTGCTGGCCGACGCCAAAGCCAAGGGCCAGTTGGCCCCGTCTGGCAGCCCGCAGCTGCAGCGCCTGCGCCAGATCGCCGCCCGGCTGGTGCCGCAGGCGGCGCAGTGGAACGAGCGTTCCCGGCAATGGCGCTGGGACGTCAACCTGATCAGCAGCAAGGAAATCAACGCGTTTTGCATGCCGGGCGGCAAGATCGCTTTTTACACCGGCATTCTGGACAAGCTCAGGCTCACTGATGACGAAGTGGCGATGATCATGGGCCACGAAATGGCCCACGCGCTGCGCGAACACGCCAGATCTCGGATCGCCAAAAGCAAGGGCACTGGCACCTTGCTGTCGCTGGGCTCGCAAATGCTGGGACTGGGCCAGCTCGGCGATGTGGCGGCCACTATCGGCACCCAGTTGCTGACGCTGCGCTTTAGCCGCGAAGACGAAACCGACGCCGATCTGGTCGGGCTCGAACTCGCGGCTCGTGGTGGCTACAACCCGCAGGCCGCCGTCAGCCTGTGGCAAAAAATGGCCCAGGCAGGCGCCAGCGCGGGCGGGCCGAATTTTCTGTCCACCCATCCGTCGGGACCGGCGCGCATCGAGAAGTTGCAGGCCAATGTGGCCAAGGTTCAGGGTCTGTACGAGCAGGCGCGCCGCTGAGGCTTGCGCCGCCCGCACCCGGTTGGCCAGTGCCGGGCACAATCGCCCCATGAAACCACCCAAGAGACTGCAGTCCCTCGTTGAAGAGGGGCTGATCGACACCGTCGTGCGCCAGCTGATGAGCGGCAAGGAAGCGATGGTCTATGTCGTGCGCTGCGGCGCTGAAACGCGCTGCGCCAAGATCTACAAGGAAGCCGACCAGCGCAGCTTTCGCCAGGCCGTCGATTACACGGAAAACCGCAAGGTCAAAAACACCCGCCAGGCCAGGGCGATGGCCAAGGGCACGAAATTTGGCCGCCAGGCCAGCGAAGCCGCTTGGCAAAGCGCCGAGGTCGATGCGCTGTACCGGCTGGCGCACGCCGGAGTGCGCGTGCCGACGCCGTACAACTTCTGCGACGGCGTTCTCTTAATGGAGCTGGTCACCGACGCGCACGGCGACGCGGCCCCGCGCCTGAACGATGTTGAGTTCACGCCCGAAGAGGCGCGTCTGCACCACGCCACGCTGCTGCGCGAAGTCGTGCGCATGCTGTGCGCGGGCATCGTTCACGGCGATTTATCCGAATTCAACATCCTGCTGGCCGAAGACGGCCCGGTCATCATCGACCTGCCGCAGGCGGTGGACGCGGCTGGCAACAACCACGCCAGCCGCATGCTGCTGCGCGACGTGGCCAATCTGCGCCATTTCTTCGGCCGCTTTGCCCCCGAGCTGCTCAAGATCGACTACGGCCATGAGCTGTGGGATTTGTACCAGCGCGGCGTGCTCTACCCCGACACGCTGCTGAGCGGCCAGTTCCAGCGCCAGAGCGGGCCGGTAGATGTCGGCGGCGTGCTGCGCGAGATTGACGATGCGAGCGCCGAGGAGTCGGCGCGCCGCCTGCGCATGCAGCAGGCGCGATGAGGGCTGAATCCGGCGCCAAACGGCTGCACTGCGCGGTTTGCCTGCGCCCACAAAGCAGTTGTATTTGTCAGTGGATCACGCCGCTGGCGCATCAGGTCGAGGTGCTGATCCTGCAGCATCCGCTGGAAGTCGATCAGGCCAAGGGCAGCGCGCGGCTGCTGCACCTGAGCCTACCGCACAGCCGCTTGGTGACCGGCGAGACCTTTGCCGAAGCGCAGTTGCGCGCCTTGCTGGACGAGCCCTTTGATGCGCAGGCCGCAGCGGGCGGCGCTGACAGCGTCGGGCACAAGCAGGCGCTGCTGCTATACCCGCACAGCCCGCAGGATCAGGCGCTGGGCTTGAGCGCCCCGCCCGCGCTGGCACCGGCGTTGCTGCGCGAACCGGCCCGGCTGCGTCTGGTCGTGCTCGACGGCACCTGGCGCAAGAGCCGCAAGATGCTCTACAGCAATCCGCTGCTACAGCAGTTGCCGCGCCTCTCGCTGCAGGGCATGGGCGCATCGCAGTACCGGATACGCAAAGCCCACAAGCCCGATCAACTGTCCACGCTGGAGGCGACCTGCGCCGCCTTGATGCAGCTCGAAGGCCGGGCGGCGCCGTTTGAGCCGCTGCTGGCGGCCTTTGACGGCTTTGTCGCGCAGCAATTGGGCTACCGGCCCGCCGCTATGCGCCCAGACTCAGGCCCGCAGGCCGGGGATGGCGTTCACAGCGCCCAGTCGTAATCAATCGTCAAGGGGGCGTGGTCGCTAAAGCGTGGCTCCCGGTGAATCGAGGCCGAGCGGGCGCCAGCGGCCAGCGCGGGCGTGGCGATCTGGTAGTCCAGACGCCAGCCGACGTTCTTGGCATAGGCCTGGCCCCGGTTGCTCCACCAGGTGTAGGCTTCGCCCGTCGTGGCCGGATGGAGTTGGCGATACACATCGATTAGGCCGCCGCCCGTTGCATCGCTAGCAGACACCCGCGCCGCATCCGGCGCCGGGGTTTGGGCCGTCTGCGAGATTGCTTCGGCGCTCTGCAGCAACTGCGTCATCCAGGCGCGCTCTTCCGGCAAAAAACCGCTGTTCTTGCGGTTGCCCTTGAAATTTTTCAGATCAATTTCTTGGTGCGCAATGTTGATGTCGCCGCACAAGATGAATTCGCGCGCCTGCCCACCGCTGTTCTTCAGGCCCGCCAAATGCGGGTGCATCCCAGCCAGAAAGCGGAACTTGGCCGCCTGGCGCTCCTCGCCCGAGGAGCCGCTGGGAAAGTAGCAGCTAATCAAAGATAGCTGGCGCCCAGGCCGGTCAAAACGCAATTCAACATAGCGGCCTTCGGCGTCAAACTCGGGCGAGCCGTAACCTGCGATCACATCACTGGGTTCATGGCGGCTGTAAATGCCGACGCCTGAATAGCCTTTTTTTTCGGCACAATGGAAATAACCCTTGAGTCCGGCGATGTCGTCAAAGCGCCCGCTGATATCGGCGGCCTGCGCTTTGAGTTCTTGGACACAAATACAATCTGGCATCGACTGTGCAAGCCACTCCTGCAGGCCTTTGCTGGCGGCGGAGCGGATGCCATTGAGGTTAAGGCTGGTTAATTTGAACATGGGATTTCCAATGAGTATCACGACAGGGCAGACAGGCGATCAGGCGCAGTCGGCGCCAGCAGCGGGCAGTCTGGCACAGGATTTTGTGCAATTTGCGATTGAGTCGGGCGTGCTGCGCTTTGGCCAATTCAAGACCAAGGCTGGGCGCATCAGCCCGTATTTTTTCAACGCCGGGCTGTTTGACGATGGCGCCAAGCTCGGTCGGCTGGCGCAATTTTATGCGCGGCACCTGCTGGCCGAAGAAGCGCGCACCGGGCTGCAGTTCGACATGATTTTTGGCCCGGCCTACAAGGGCATTCCGCTGGCCGCTGCCGTCGCTATCGAGCTGGCGCGCCTGGGGCGCAATTTTCCTTTCGCCTACAACCGCAAGGAAGCCAAGGCGCACGGCGAGGGCGGCACACTGGTCGGCGCGCCGCTCAAGGGCCGGGTCTTGATCGTCGATGACGTGATGTCGGCGGGCACGGCGGTGCGCGAGTCGATTGCGTTGATTCAGGCTGCGGGCGCCACGCCACACGCGGTGGCGATTGCACTAGACCGTCAGGAAAAAGCCACCGAAAATGGCATGGATGTTAACCACAGTGCCGTGCAATATGTTACTCAGCAGCTTGGTCTGCAGGTTTGTGCGATTGCGCGTCTGGGCGACTTGCTGGCTTATCTGGCAACCCAAAGCAGCATCGGCGATCAGGCCGACGGCGCGTTGCTGCTCAAAGACCATTACCAGGCGGTGCTGGCTTACCGTACACGCTACGGCGTCGATTGAAGAAAGCAAACTCAGCTTGAAAAAACTATTCATGATCGCGCTGGCGTTTCTTGGTGGCCAGGCCTGTTCCCAGGGTATCTACACCTGTGTCGATGCCAAAGGCCGAACCATCACCGCAGACCGGCCGATCATCGAATGTCTGGACCGCCCGCAGCGTGAGTTGACCCGTTCCGGTCTGGTCAAGCGCCATATCGGTCCGACACTGACGGCGAATGAGCAGGCGCTGGAAGATGAGAAAAATAAGCTGGTGGCCGATCAGCGCGCCCGCGAAATTGAAGAAAAACGCCGTGATCGTGCTTTGTTGCAACGCTACCCGACCCGCGAAGCCCATGATCTGGAGCGCACAGCGGCCATCAGCCAGGTTGACGACATTCTGAAGGCAGCGAACAAAAGGATGCGCGAACTGTTCGATCAGGGTAAGGACATTGCCAGCGAATACGAGTTTTACGCGAAAGACCCGTCGCGCGCGCCGATTCTGCTCAAGCTCAGGCGCCAAGACAACGAGAGCAATCTGCTGGCGCAGCAAAAATTCATGGCGGATCAAGAGCAAGAGAAAAAGCGCATCAACCAGCGCTTTGATGAGGAGTTGTTCAGGCTCAAGCCGCTCTGGACATTGCGCACCGCCCCCGCCAATCCGACCGCCAGCCTGCCCATCAGCACGGGGAAATGATGGGCGGGCGCCCAGTCGCCTGGGCTTGGTCGATCAGCCGAGTTTTTTCTTCAGCAGTTCGTTGACCTGGGCCGGGTTCGCTTTGCCTTTGGTGGCTTTCATCGCCTGGCCGACCAGCGCGTTGAAGGCCTTGGCATTGCCCGCTTTCACCTCTTCGACGTTCTTGGCGTTGGCTGCCAGCACGCCGTCGATGATGGCTTCGAGCTCGCCGGTGTCGTTCATCTGTTTGAGGCCTTTGGCGTCGATGATGGAATCAACGTAAGCCAGCGCAGTGTCGAACATTGTTCCCGGCGCCTGGGTTAGTTCGGTGAACACAGTCTTGCCAGCCGAATTTGAAATTGTGTTGTCAGTAATACGAACTATTAATGCCGCCAAGTTACGTGCCGGTACCAACTCGGTGAACTCTTCAAACGTGCAGTCTTCAACAGCGTTAAGCCACTTCGACACCTCGCCCATGATCCAGTTGCTTGCAAGTTTTGGGCTTTTGCTCGCCGCTGCCACAGCCTCGAAGTAAGCGGCCGTCGCCTTGCTCTGCGTTAGTTGGCCGGCGTCGTACTCGCTCAGGCCGTAGCCGGTCATGAAACGCGCTGCCATCACGCGTGGCAGCTCGCTCATCTCTGAGCGAGTCTTTTCCACCCAGTCCCGGCCAATCACCAGCGGCGGCAAGTCTGGGTCGGGGAAATAGCGGTAATCGGCCGCGTCTTCCTTGCTACGCATGGAGCGCGTCTCGCCCGTGTCCGGGTCGAACAGCACGGTGGCTTGCTGGATTTCATGGCCGTCTTCGATCTGCTCGATCTGCCAGCGCACTTCGTAATCCATCGCCTGCTGCATGAATTTAAAGCTGTTCAGATTCTTGATCTCGCGGCGCGTGCCCAGCGGCTGGCCGGGCTTGCGCACCGACACGTTGGCGTCGCAGCGGAAACTGCCTTCCTGCATATTGCCGTCGCAAATGCCGATCCAGGTGACGATTTTGTGCAGCTCCTTGGCGTAGGCGACTGCCTCGGCGGTTGAGCGCATGTCCGGCTCGGTGACGATTTCCAGCAGCGGCGTCCCGGCGCGGTTCAGGTCGATGCCGCTCATGCCGATGAAGTCTTCGTGCAGCGACTTGCCCGCGTCTTCTTCGAGGTGGGCGCGCACCAGGCGCACGGATTTCTTTTCGCCTTCGAGGAAGAATTCGACCACGCCGCCCTGCACGACCGGAATCTCGAACTGGCTGATCTGGTAGCCCTTGGGCAGGTCGGGATAAAAATAATTCTTGCGCGCAAAAATGCTTTTTTCGGCGATGTGCGCGTTGACGGCCAGGCCGAACTCGATGGCGCGCTGGACGGCGCCCTTGTTCATCACCGGCAGCGCGCCGGGCAGGGCGAAATCCACCGCCGAGGCGTTGGTGTTCGGTTCGGCACCGAACGAGGTCGAAGCGCGGCTGAAGATTTTTGATTGGGTCGTCAGTTGGGTGTGGGTTTCAAAGCCGATGACGACTTCGTAGCCTTGAACCAGCAGGGATTTTTGATCTTTGCTCATGCCGAAACTCCGGGTGCTTTCTGGTGCCAGTCGGTGGCTAGCTGGAACTGGTGGGCCGCGCCCAGCAGTTGCGCTTCCTTGAAATAGTTGCCGATCAGCTGCAGGCCCACGGGCATGCCGCCCGCGCCAAAACCGGCGGGCACGCTCATGCCGGGCAGGCCCGCCAGGCTGGACGACAGCGTGTAAATGTCGGCCAGATAGCTGGCGACCGGGTCATCGCCCTTTTCGCCGATTTTCCAGGCGACGGTCGGTGACACCGGCCCGGCAATCACGTCGCATTGCGTGAAAGCGGTCTGGAAATCCTGTGCGATCAGGCGGCGGATTTTTTGCGCTTTCAAATAATAAGCGTCGTAGTAGCCGTGGCTCAGCACGTAGGTGCCAATCATGATGCGGCGCGTGGCTTCGTCGCCAAAACCTTCGCTGCGCGACTTTTTGTACATGTCGGTCAGGTCGGTGTATTGGGCGGCGCGGTGGCCGTAGCGCACACCGTCAAAGCGGCTCAAATTGCTGCTGGCTTCGGCGGGGGCGATCACGTAATAGACCGGAATCGACAATTCCGTCAGCGGCAGCGTAATTGTTACTAACTTAGCTCCCAGTTTTTCAAACTCACGCAACGCTGCATAGACGGCATTAAAGACATCTATCGATGCGCCTTTTTTCGTTACTTGCCCAGCTTCCTCTCGGTTCCAAGTGCCAGTCATCCATTCCTTCGGTATCCCGATGCGCAGGCCCTTGAGCGGCTGCTCGCCGGTTCTGGCTGGGCTGGCGGCGATCAAATCCGCTGCGTAGTCAAATGCGGGCAAATCCAGCGAGGTCGAATCGCGGTCAGGATCGGGGCCGGCCATCGCGGACAGCAGCAGGGCGCAGTCGAGCGCGCTGCGCGCCATTGGCCCGGCTTGATCGAGGCTGGAGGCAAACGCCACCATGCCGTAGCGCGAGCAGCGCCCGTAAGTCGGTTTGATGCCGGTGATGCCGGTCAGCGACGCGGGCTGGCGGATGGAGCCTCCCGTGTCGGTGCCGGTGGCGGCGGGCACCAGCCGAGCCGCGACGGCAGCCGCTGAGCCGCCCGAGGAGCCGCCGGGCACGCGGCTGGTGTCCCACGGGTTTTGCACGGGTTTGTAGGCGCTGTTTTCGTTGCCTGAACCCATCGCGAACTCGTCGCAGTTGAGCTTGCCCAGCGTGACCATGCCCGCGCCGCCTGCTTGAACGCCAAGGCGGCTGACCACGGTGGCGTCAAACGGGCTGCGGTAGTTTTCCAGCATTTTGGAACCCGCCGTCGTCGGAAAATCGCGGGTGACAAACACGTCCTTGTGCGCCAGCGGCACGCCCAGCAGCGGCGTGCGTTCGCCTGCGGCCAGCCGGGCGTCGGCGGCTTTGGCCTGGGCCAGCGACACATCCGCGTCAACGGCGAGAAAAGCGCCCAGTCCGCTGTGCTGCGCCATGCGGTTTAAAAAATGCTGCGTCACTTCGACGCTGGAGACGGTGCCAGCGGCCAGTTGGGCGGCCAGTTCGGCCACGCCCAGATCGTGCAAATCCATGTTGTTCATTGAGGTAGTCATTCAATCACCTTGGGCACCAGAAACAGGCCGCGTTCGACGGCGGGCGCGCTGATTTGGCTGGCCTCGCGCTGGTTGGGTTCGCTGGCGATGTCGTCGCGCAGGCGCAGGGCGACTTCGCCCAGCAGTGCCGCCGGATGGGCCAGCGGCTCGACGCCGTCGGTGTTGACCGCCTGCATCTGCTCGACCAAGGTGAAAAAGCCGTTCAACTGGCTCAAGGTGTGCGCGGTTTCATCGGGGCGCAGCTCCAGCCGCGCCAGGTTGGCAACGCGGGCAATGTCTTCAAATGTCAATGCCATAAGGGGGTGTGGGTGAGTGCGGTGTAAGGGTGGACGAACCAGAAAAACGGGAGGAAAAAACACCTGCAACAGGGTGTAAGGCACAAAAAAACCGGCATTGTGCCATTCTCCAGTATGGGGGAATGCGGTATTATCCCGCCTTTGATGTGAAATCAGGGTTGAATAATCCCTTTAGGTGCCTTTTAGAAGCTTCAAACAGGCTGGTTAAGCCTTTTCGACCAATCACCCCCTCATTATTGACTACTCATAAAAGGCGATGCGGCAACGAAGTGTGTCACATGCCCAACTGGACTCCTGCATATGTTTGAAGCATTCCGTCGGTATTTCTCCACCGATCTGGCCATCGACCTCGGCACTGCCAACACCCTGATTTTTGCCCGTGACAAGGGCATTGTTCTCGATGAACCTTCGGTCGTGGCGATTCGCCATGAAGGCGGCCCGCACGGCAAGAAAGTGATCCAAGCGGTTGGCCGCGAAGCCAAGGCGATGCTGGGCAAGGTGCCGGGCAACATCGAGGCGATTCGCCCGATGAAGGACGGCGTGATCGCCGACTTCGTCATCACCGAGCAGATGATCAAGCAGTTCATCAAGATGGTGCATCCGCGCACGCTGCTGACGCGCAGCCCGCGCATCATCATTTGCGTGCCCTGCGGCTCGACCCAGGTCGAGCGCCGCGCCATCAAGGACGCCGCTGAAGCCGCTGGCGCCGCTGCCGTTTATTTGATCGAAGAGCCGATGGCCGCCGCGCTCGGCGCGGGCCTGCCGGTGTCCGAAGCGAGCGGCTCGATGGTCGTCGATATTGGCGGCGGCACGACTGAAGTGGGCGTGATTTCGCTCGGCGGCATGGTCTATAAAGGCAGCGTGCGCGTCGGTGGCGACCGCTTTGACGACGCCATCATCAACTACATCCGCCGCAACTACGGCATGCTGATCGGCGAGCCGACGGCAGAAGCGATTAAAAAGAACATCGGCTCGGCCTTTCCTGGCTCCGAAGTGCGCGAAATGGAAGTCAAGGGTCGCAACCTGTCCGAAGGCGTGCCGCGCAGCTTCACGATTTCGAGCAACGAAATCCTTGAGGCACTGACCGACCCGCTGAACCAGATCGTTTCGTCCGTCAAAAATGCGCTGGAGCAGACGCCGCCCGAGCTGGGTGCGGACATCTCCGACCGGGGCATGATGCTGACCGGCGGCGGCGCGCTGTTGCGTGACCTGGACCGCCTGCTGGCCGAGGAAACCGGCCTGCCGGTGCTGGTGGCCGAGGAGCCGCTGACCTGCGTGGTGCGCGGTTGTGGCATGGCGCTGGAGCGCATGGACCGGCTCGGCTCCATCTTCACGACGGAATAAGTTTTTTCAAAAACTTTGCTGCCGTTGCCCGTGTCTGCTGCACAGTCGCAAGCGCCTGAGCACCCATCATGGCTTTAGGAACCCTAGACAGATCGCTTCCGCCCTTTTTCAACCAAGGGCCGTCGGTGCTGTCCAAACTGGTATTTTTTGGCGCGCTGTCGGTGTTCCTGATGGTGGCTGATGTGCGCTTTCACCTGACTCAGCCGATACGCGCGGCCCTGTCCACGGCTTTGCTGCCGGTGCAGTGGCTGGCGCTGAAACCAGCCGATGCCCTGCGTTACAGCCGTGACTATGTCAGCGGCCTGAGCCAAGCCCAGTCGAACAGCATCGAGGCCAGCAAAAAACTCGCGCTGCAGTCGCTGCGTGCTGGTCAGGTCGAGCAGTTGACCCAAGAAAACAACCGCCTGCGCAAGCTGCTGGGCTTGCGCGAGCAGCTGGCCATTCCAGTCATGGCCGCCGAGGTGCTGTATGACGTGGCCGATCTTTACACCCGCAAGGTCATCCTTGACAAAGGCCAAGTCCAGGGTGTTGAGCTCGGCTCGCCGGTGCTTGACGAGTCCGGCGTGCTTGGGCAGGTGACGCGGGTACACCCCTTGGTGAGCGAGGTCACGCTGCTGATTGACAGCGAGCTGTCCATTCCGGTGCTCAATGTGCGCACCGGTGCGCGCAGCGTGGCCTACGGCGACCCCGGCGCGGGCAGCAGCGGGCTGGAACTGCGTTTCATGGGGGGCAATTCTGATGTGCAGCCGGGCGACCTGCTGACCACCAGTGGTGTCGATGGTGTTTATCCACCAGGCCTGCCAGTGGCCAAAGTCCGCCATATCGAGGGCCGCAGCGAATCGGCTTTTTTGAAGATTGACTGCCAGCCGCTGGCGCTGGTGACGGGCACGCGACACGTCATTGTGGTCAAGCCAGTCGTCAGCCAGATACCGCTGCGCCCCGCGCTTGAAGCGCCGCCTGCGCGCGGCAAGAAAGGAGCGGCGTCATGATCATGCGTTCGGGGCAGCAACTGCTGCTGCCGGCCAGCCCGGTGTTTATCTGGGGCAGTCTGCTGGCCGCTTTGCTGCTGAACATGCTGCCATTGGGGCGCGTGCTGTGGATGCCCGATTCTCTGGCACTGGTGCTGCTCTTTTGGAGCGTGCATCAGCCGCTGCGGGTGGGCGTGGGCGTGGCCTTCATGTTTGGCCTGTTCATGGATGTGAATCAGACCTCGCTGCTCGGCCTGCATGCGCTGGCTTACACCGTGTTGAGTTATTTTGCCTCCCAGGCCCAGCGCCATCTGCTCTGGTACAAGGTGCCGCTACAGGCGCTGCAGGTGCTGCCGCTGCTGGCGCTGGCGCATGCCGTGCAGATGCTGATCCGGTTGATCGGTGGGGGCACTTTTCCGGGCTGGATGCTGCTGCTGGCACCCGTACTCGAAGCCTCGCTCTGGCCCGTGGTCAGCGTGCTGCTGCTGGTGCCCCAGCGCCGCGCGCCCGACCGCGATGAGAGTCGGCCTTTATGACGTGCCTGGCCACGTCAGGCACTTTTTCCGGGTTGAGGCGTCACACCCCGCATGACTGAACTGCGCAATGTTGAAGCCGAGCTCTCGCGCTTTCGCACTCGGGTGCTGGTGGCCGGACTGGCGGTGCTGTTTGCTTTCTCGTTGCTGGCTGCGCGCTTGGTGTACCTACAGGTCTATCGCCACGAGGATCTGAGGGCGCAGGCCGAGAGCAACCGCACAGCCGTCATGCCCATCGTGCCCAATCGCGGCTTGATCCTGGACCGCAACGGCATCGTGCTGGCATCCAATTACTCGGCCTACACCCTGGAGATCACGCCCTCGAAGGTCGAGAACCTAGAGGAAACCATTGCCGAGCTGGCCAAGCTGGTGGAAATTTTGCCGCGCGACCGGGCGCGCTTCAAGCGGCTGCGCGAAGAGGCGAAGAATTTCGAGTCCCTGCCGATTCGTACCCGCCTGAGCGACGAGGAAGTGGCCCGGTTTTCGGTCCAGCGCTTTCGCTTTCCTGGCGTCGATATCAAGGCGCGCCTGTTTCGCAGCTATCCCTATGGTGAATTGGCCAGCCATGTTGTCGGCTATATAGGCCGCATCAACCAGACCGAAAAAGACGCCATTGAAGAGCGCGATGAGGAGGCTAACTACCGGGGCACCGATTACATCGGCAAGCTCGGCGTGGAGCAGAGCTTTGAAGCGCAGCTGCATGGCCAGACCGGCTTTGAGCAGATGGAAACCTCGGCAGGCGGGCGCGCTGTGCGCAGGCTCTCCAGTGGTGCGCCCACCTCGGGCAATACCGTGATGCTGTCGCTGGATATCGGTCTGCAAAAACTGGTCGAAGAGATGTTTGGCACGCGGCGCGGCGCGCTGGTGGCGCTGGATCCGAAAAACGGAGAGGTGCTGGCTTTTGTCAGCAAGCCGACGTTTGACCCGAACCTGTTTGTCGATGGCATTGACCAGGAAAGCTGGGTGGCGCTGCGCGACTCCATCGACAACCCGCTGCTGAACCGGGCGTTGCGCGGCACCTACCCGCCCGGCTCGACCTACAAGCCCTTCATGGCGCTGGCGGCCCTGGAGCTGGGCAAGCGTTCGTCCCACGCGCTGATCAACGATCCGGGTTTTTACATGTTCGGCGGGCGCCGCTTTGGCAGCCCGGAGAATGAGCGCGGCGGCATCATGGACATGCACCGCGCCATCGTCGAGTCGAGCAACGTGTATTTTTACTCGCTGGCCTACGAGATAGGGGCTGAAGCGATTCACGATTTCATGGAGCCGCTGGGCTTTGGCCAGATCACCGGCATCAACATCAACGGCGAGGTGCGCGGCGTGCTGCCGAACCAGGACTGGAAACGCCACTATTTCAAGCGCGCCGAGCAGCAAAAATGGTTTGCCGGGGAAACCATCTCGCTGGGCATTGGCCAGGGCTACAACAGTTTCACGATGCTGCAGTTGGCGCAGGCGACAGCCGCTCTGGCCAACAATGGCATCAAGTACAAGCCGCGCCTGGCCATTGCCGTGCAGAACCCGCAGACGCAGGCGATGGACCCGCAGCCGGTGGCGCCGCCCGTCAATCTGGGCTACAAGCCGGAAAATCTGGCCATCATCCGCAATGCCCTGGTGGGCGTGACGCAGGGCGGCACGGCCACCAGGGTGTTTGCCGGGGCCAGCTACCTGAGCGCGGGCAAGACCGGCACCGCGCAGGCCGTGACCATCGGCCAGAAAGACAAGTACAACAAGGCCCGCATGGAAGAGCGCCAGCGTGACCATGCGGTGTATATGGCGTTTGCGCCCGCCGAAGACCCCAAAATTGCGCTGGCGGTGATTGTCGAAAATGCGGGCTGGGGCGCAGGCGTGGCCGCACCGATAGCCCGGCGTGTTTTTGACTACGTGCTGCTGGGCAGATACCCGAGCGAAGAAGACATGAAGGCGGTGCAGGATGGCGTGGCCGCCGCGCCGATAGGCCAGCCGCGCCTGGCCTCCGAGATCAAGACCAAGATGGTTGAAACCGCCGCCGCCGCGACACTGGCCAAGCCCCGGGAGATGCCGGTCTTGCCCGCCAGCAGCAACGCCCCGCCCGTCAAGGGTGCTTCGGTGGTCAAGGCGGCCCCGGTCGCCAGGACGGCAGCGGCGCTGGCGCCAGTGGCTCCGGCGACCCCAGCCGCCTCCAGCACGCCGCCAGCAGCAGACAAGCAGCCTGACATCAAGCCGGTCGAGTGAGGGCTGGCGCGCCCGGCGGCGGCGCCAGAGGCGGCTTATTTCAGGAAGGCGTCAAAGCCGGTTTTTAAAATCAGGGCGCTGACCACCGCGATGAAAATCACGCGCACAAAGCCCGAGCCATGCCGGAGCGCCAGCCGCGTCCCGAGCAGGCTGCCCGCCACATTGGCCAGCGCCATGACCAGTGCGAAATGCCACCAGACATGGCCCTTCCAAGCAAACAGGCCGACGGCAGCCACATTGGTGGCGGTGTTGATCAGCTTGGCCGAGGCCGAGGCATGCAAAAAATCGTAGCCCAGCCAGCGCACGAACAAAAACACTAGAAAGCTACCGGTGCCGGGACCAAAAAAGCCGTCGTAAAACCCGACCACCGCGCCAATGCAGCAGGCCGCCAGCGTCTCTGCATGGCCGATCAGGCGCGGTGCGTGGTGGCGGCCTAGGTCTTTTTTTGCCAGGGTGTAGGCCAGCACGGCCAGCAGCACGCCGGGCAGGGCTTTGCGCAGGAAGCCGGGGTCTATCAGCGTGACCAGCCAGGCGCCGCCCAGCGCAGCGGCAAAGCCGGTGGCCGCCGCTGGCAGCAAGGCGGCCCAGCGCAGCTTGACGCGGCGCGCATATTGGCCGGTGGCCACGGCGGTGCCCCAGACTGAAGCGCCCTTGTTGGTACCAAACAGCGTGGCTGGGTGCGTCGTCGGGAAAACGGCGAACAGTGCGGGCACCAGAATCAGGCCGCCGCCGCCGACGATGGCATCGACAAAACCAGCCAGCAGCGAAGCGAGCGAAACAATGAGCAGTTCCATGACAGCGATGGGGTTTCAGGGATCAGAAAGCCGGTTGCGAGAGGCGCAGCCGCGTTGGCTAAAGGGGGGAAAGCGTGCGCCATAAAAAAAGCGCCGGGGTTGCCGGCGCTTTTGTCAAACAGCCATTTTGTGAGATGGCTGTTTGAATCATTGTAATTGCTTGTCCTACATGTCTCCTCGGCTCCCCGCTTTGCGAGCAGCTAGGCTCGTCAGCAAGGGTTTGACTATAGCGTCTTGCACTGATCTTGTGCATTAGGGATTTCCCGTCTGTGGAAAACCCTGATGATGCCCCCTTGGTCCAGCCCAAACTTGGGCCGGATCTGCTTTTTCGGCATTAATTAATGGCATGATTATTGCTTGGTTTTTTCCTGTAAACGAAGGAACACTATGTATCATTGCAAGCAATCAATCGCATTGGCGTTCAGCCTCTGGCTGACTGTGATGGCTCCGGTTCATGCGCAAACATCTCCGGCAGCGCCTGCCGCTTTGACCCAGGCGTCACAGCCGGTTCCCGATACTGCGCCACCCCCTTCAGTCCCTCTGGCAGCAACACCTGTTTCCAGCGCCTCATCTGGCACGCCTGCGGTGGTGCTGGCACCGCAAGTGGTGGTGCCGACGCCACCTGCCGTAGTACCGACGCCACCTGCCGTAGTACCGACGCCACCCGTTGTGGTGCTGACGCAGCCCGGCCTAGTCCGGGCTGATAGCTTGAATGGCGCCGACACCGCCTGGATGCTGATGGCCACCGCGCTGGTGCTGCTGATGACGTTGCCCGGCATCGCCCTGTTTTACGGTGGTATGGTGCGGCGCAAAAGCGTGCTCAATGTGATGGCCAGCGTGCTGGCCACTTGTGCCATCGTCAGTCTGCTGTGGTTTGCTGTGGGCTATTCGATTGCCTTTACGCCCGGCAGTAGTGCGCTTGGCCCTTATGTGGGCGGCACGGGACGGCTCTGGTTTGCGGGTCTTGATTACATCAAGGATGCGCAGCAGGTTGCCGTCAGTCATATTGCGCCCAACATTCCCGAGTCGGTCTATGCGATGTTTCAGTTGACCTTTGCCATCATCACGGCGGCGCTGGTGGTGGGCGCTTTTGTCGAGCGGATGCGCTTTTCGGCCACGCTGATCTTCATGTCGCTGTGGACGCTGCTGGTCTATGCACCGATTGCCCACTGGGTCTGGGAGCCCAGCGGCTGGCTGGCGCGCCTGGGCACGCTGGACTTTGCTGGGGGCTCGGTGGTGCATATCAATGCGGGCATGGCTGGTCTGGTCTGCGCCTATGCGCTTGGGCCGCGCCGGGGCTATGGCCGTGAGGCGTTCAGCCCATTCAACCTGGGCCTGACGATGGCGGGCACCGGCCTGCTCTGGGTGGGCTGGTTTGGTTTTAATGCGGGCTCGGCTGTCGCGGCTGACGGACGTGCCGGTCTGGCCATGACCGTTACGCATATTGCCGCCGCAGCGGGCGCCCTGTCCTGGATGGTAGCTGAGTGGGTCACGCGCGGGCGTCCTTCGTTGCTCGGGCTGTGCTCGGGCGTGGTCGCCGGTTTGGTGGCCATCACCCCGGCGGCTGGCTATGTGCAGCCCAGCGCAGCGGTGGTGTTTGGCATGGTGGCAGGCGTGGCTTGCTACTGGGGCGCCACCGGCCTGAAACGCCTGCTGCGGGCCGACGACTCGCTCGATGTGTTTGGCGTGCATGGCGTGGGCGGCATCGTCGGCTCGCTGCTGACTGGCGTGTTTGCCAGCAAGAGCCTGGCCGGTGTCGACGGCAGTGTGCTGACCCAGCTGATCGGCGCTGGTGCGGTCATGCTCTACAGCTTGCTCATGACGGCGCTGGTGCTGTGGATCACCTCGCTGTGCGTCAGCTTGCGGGTGAGCGAAGCCGACGAAATCGAGGGGCTGGACATCACCCAGCATGCCGAACGCCTCGGAACCTGATACCTTAACCTCACCTTCAGGAGAGTCACCATGCTTGCCAACGAAAAAATCGCCATCGCCGCCCACCTGCATGTGCTGTTGCGCCGCAAGACCGGCCGCGTGACCGACACCGAATGGATGGTTAGCAACCGCGAGTACGCGCTGGAAATAGTGCGTTTTGCGCGCGAAAAAGCCACTCAGGACGGCCATGCTGATTTGGGCATCATGGCCAACCGGCTGGCTGACATCATGGCCCTGACGGCTCCTGCGCAGGCAGCGCCTGCGCCCCGCGCCGCTCAGGCCAAGGCTGCGCCCGAGCCAGGCTTTAATCTCTTTACCGCGAGCCGGAGTTTTGGCGACAGCGAGTCCGCGCAGGCGCCACGCTACGTGGCGGGCCTGCGCTGAGCACTGCGCGCTTGAGTCATCTTCATTGCCCTGGTAGCTGATTGCCAGGAGATGGTTTTTTTGTGATTTAAAAGTCTATCAAACCACGATAAGTGGGCACTTTCAGTCATTCCGCGTAAGTTGTAGGCATTAGCATGGCTGTGTTTAAAAAAACTTGAAACTAGCCATGAAAACTATTTTGATTCCCGTCGTCTGCAGTCTGTGCGTGCTCTGGAGTGGCACCGTACAGGCCCAGACGGATACTTCGCCCCTGCTTTTGAGCGTCAGTGAAGGCTCCTCGGGCGGGCTGGACCACGCGCAGGCGTTTATCAAATACCAAGGGCTGGTTGATGTCATCAGCCGGGCGATGAAAGCCAAAGTCAGCCTGATGTTTACCCGCGAGTTCGAGCAGCTTGAAGACGGCATGCGCACCGGACGGTTTGATTTTGTGATGGCCCGGCCCAGCGACTATCCGGCCCGTGGAATGCGCGACTATGGCTACAGCTACATTTCCAGCGCCAAACCGGACGGGCAGTGCTTCATCATTGTTCCCAAGGACTCGCCCCTGAAGGTGCTGGCCGACATCAAGGGCAAACGCATTGCGATGCCGGACAAGGTTTCCTACCTGTCGCGCTTTTGCGCTGCAGAGCTCAAGAGCAAAGGCATTGCGCTGGAGAAGGAAAATGTGCGCTTCTTGCGCGAGCAGGGTGCCGTCGGCTTTTATCTGGACAGCAAGCTGGCCGATGTGGGCGGCATCGCGTCTTATTCAAAACTTGCCGCCAAGTGGGAAAAGGATGGCAACCGCGTGCTGTACAAAAGTGTTGCCCAGCCTTACTTCCCACTGGTGGCCAGCAAAAAAATACGCCCAGAGCAGCTCCAGGCGATTCAGGCCGAATTGCTGGCCCTGTCCGCCAGCGACCCGGGCCGGGAAACGCTCAAGCGCATGGGCATTGAGGGCTTTGACACCGCGTCCGAAGCGCGCCTGCGCGAGCTGCTGAAGTGGCTCAATCTCTAGGCCGCTCTAGACGCCGTCGCGCAGCCACTGCGCGGCTTTTTCGGCCAGCATCAAAGTCGGCGAGTTGGTGTTGCCGCTGGTGATCAGCGGCATTGCACCCGCATCGACGACGCGCAGCCCCGCCACGCCACGCACGCGCAGGTGCGAGTCGAGCACCGCCATCGGGTCGTCGCTGCGCCCCATTTTGGTGGTGCCGACCGGGTGGAAAATCGTCGTCGCAATGTCGCCAGCCAGCCGCGCCAGCTCTTCGTCGCTTTGAAACTGCACGCCGGGTTTGAACTCTTCCGGCTGGTAGGGGGCCAGCGCGCGCTGGCTGACGATCTTGCGCGTGACGCGCAGCGAGTCAGCCGCCACCTGCCGGTCTTCGGGCGTGCTGAGGTAGTTGGGCGCAATCGCCGGGGCGTCGGCAAAGTCGTTTGATTTGATCTGCACGCTGCCCCGGCTGGTCGGGTTCAGGTTGCAGACGCTGGCGGTGAAGGCGTTGAAAGCGTGCAGCGGCTCGCCGAAAGCGTCCAGCGACAGCGGCTGGACGTGGTACTCAATGTTGGGGTGGAGCCTGTCGGGCGAGCTGCGGGTGAAAGCGCCCAGTTGCGACGGCGCCATGCTCATCGGACCGCTGCGGTGCAGCGCGTATTCAAGCCCGATGCGCGCCTTGCCCCACAGCGAATCGGCCATCGTGTTCAGCGACAGTCCCCAGGCTTTTTGGCCGGGCGCCTGCTGCACTTTATAAACCGAGCGGATCTGCAAATGGTCCTGCAAATTGGCGCCGACGCCGGGCAAATCCTGCACCACTGAAATGCCGTGCTGGCGCAGCAGCGCCGCCGGGCCAATGCCCGAGAGCTGCAAAATCTGCGGCGAACCGATGCTGCCGGCGCACAAAATCACTTCGCCTCCGGGGCCGACATTGCGCGTGACCCGCGCCGTGACTTTTTCCTGGCCGGTCCACACTTCTACGCCGGTGCAGCGCTGGCTGCCGTCGGGCTGCTTGTCGATCAACAGTTGGCTGACCTGCGCGTTGGTCCACAGCTCGAAGTTGGGGCGGCCCAGGCAGGTCGGGCGCAGGAAGGCTTTGGCGGTGTTCCAGCGCCAGCCGCTTTTTTGGTTGACCTCGAAATAGCCGACGCCCTCGTTGCTGCCCCGGTTGAAGTCCGCCGTGGCCGGAATGCCCGCCTGTTGCGCGGCCTGCGCAAAGGCGTCCAGAATGTCCCAGCGCAGGCGCTGCTTTTCGACGCGCCACTCGCCGCCTGCGCCGTGCAGCGCGTCGGCGCCCTTGTAATGGTCTTCGTGTTGCTTGAAGTAGGGCAGGGCGTTGTCCCAGCGCCAGGTGTCGTCGCCGGTTAGCTGCGCCCACTGGTCGTAGTCGCGCGACTGGCCGCGCATGTAAATCATGCCGTTGATGCTGGAGCAGCCGCCCAGCACCTTGCCGCGCGGGTAGCGCAGCGTGCGCCCGTTCAGGCCTGCGTCCGACTCGGTTTTGAACAGCCAGTCGGTGCGCGGGTTGCCGATGCAGTGCAGGTAGCCGACCGGGATGTGAATCCAGTGGTAGTCATCGGCCCCGCCCGCCTCGATCAGCAGCACGCGCTTGGCGGGGTCGGCGCTCAGGCGGTTGGCCAGCAGGCAGCCGGCCGTGCCCGCGCCTATGATGATGTAGTCGAAAACAGGGGGCGTTGTGGGCATGGTTGTTTGTCTCGGTCTGGGCTTGGTGGTTTGTTTGCTGGCGCTGCCGGGCAAGGAGGTTGCCAGCGCGCCCGGCCTTGCATTGTGGCAAAAACCGGCTGCGGCCCAGCCTTTTCAGGAGCGTGTTGATATGAAGCATGGGCAGTTGCCATTCAGTCCTTACGATGGCCGATTTGGCGCTGCGCCGATTGCAGGCCTGTTTCACCCATGCTGACCGAAGACTCCCCGCCGCGCATCGAAATTCTGGACACGCCGCAAGGCCGTGTGCTGCGGCTGCTGGGCGCCTGGACGGCGGCCAGCCTGACGGCCAAACCCAGCTGGGAAGCACTGAGTGCGCAGCTCAGTGAACTGCACGCCCAAGCCAGCCCGGCTTCTGCGTCTGGCCAGGCGCCCGCGAGCGCCAGCGTCCCAGCCAACGCGGGCCAGTGGCACCTGACTGACATCGAAAAGCTCGACTACCTCGGCGCCCAGCTGCTGTGGCGCGAATGGAACCATTGCTGGCCGGACGCGCTGCAGCTACTGCCCGAGCAGCGCCTGATGCTGGAAACCGTCGAAAAATTCACGCGCCAGCTTCCCGCGCCGCAGCGCAGCAGCTGGAACGAACCGCTGCTGGTGCTGGGCAGCCGCCTGCTGCATCTGATTGGCCATGCCACCGGCCTGGTGCGCCTGCTGGGCCAGTTGCTGCTGGACATCGCCCGACTGCTGCGCCACCCGCAGCAGGGGCCGTGGCGCGATTTGTCCGGCCACCTTTACCATTTCGGCGCGACGGCGCTGCACATCACCGCGCTGGTGGGTTTTTTGATTGGCGTGGTGCTGGCTTACTTGATTTCGCAGCAGTTGCGCCAGTTTGGTGCGGATGCGTTCATCGTCAACATTCTGGGCATTTCGCTGATCCGTGAACTCGGGCCGGTGCTGGCGGCGATCTTGATTGCCGGGCGCAGCGGCTCGGCGATCACCGCGCAAATCGGCGTGATGCGCGTGACGGAAGAATTGGACGCCATGCGCGTGATGGGCATTCCACGCGGCTTCCGGCTGGTCATGCCGCGCGCGCTGGCGCTGGCGCTGGTGATGCCCTTGATCAGCGTCTGGACGACGCTGGCGGCGCTGCTGGGCGGGATGCTGGCGGCCAATGTGGCTATGGATGTGACGCCGTCGTTTTTTATCCACGCGCTGCCCGCTGCCGTGAAGGTGTCCAACTTGGCGCTGGCCACGGCCAAGTCGGTGGTGTTTGGCTTGCTGATTGCGCTGATCGGCTGCCACTACGGCCTGCGCATCAAGCCCAACACCGAAAGCCTGGGCCAGGGCACGACCGCCTCGGTGGTCACATCCATCACCGTCGTGATTCTGGTCGATGCGCTGTTCGCGGTGCTGTTTAAAAACATTGGAATCTGATACATGGCTGAAGCACTTGTCGATATTCGCCAGTTGTGGACGGTGTTCCAGCATGGCGAGCAAAAAACCGTCGTGCATCAAGACCTGAACCTGAGCGTCGGGCGCGGCGACATCATGTCGCTGGTCGGCGGCTCGGGCACTGGCAAAACCGTGCTGTTGCGCCAGATGCTGGGGCTGGAGACGCCCGCGCAGGGCACCATTACGGTGCTTGGCAAACCGGCAGCCGAGTTGGGCAAGCGCGGCGCGGCCAGCCGCGTCGGCATGCTGTTTCAGCAGGGCGCGCTGTTTTCGGCGTTCACGGTGCTGGAGAACATTGCCTTTCCGCTGCGCGAGCTGGG
>Ga0302214_1000091_pt1 | contig 24751 bp, 23 predicted proteins | sample II_Fen_N1_3_FD_194584 | JGI IMG/M metagenome (GOLD analysis project Ga0302214, IMG submission 194584) | Peat permafrost microbial communities from Stordalen Mire near Abisko, Sweden - II_Fen_N1_3 | ecosystem: Environmental > Terrestrial > Soil > Wetlands > Permafrost | place: Sweden: Abisko... | reverse complement strand
CTCAGCTCGCTGCAATACCCCGCCTCGAACAGCAGATAACTCAGCACCCCCGCCCCACTGGTCTTTGTCGCACCCGGCCCGCGCAGGAACAGGCGCAACGCCGCAGGCAATTCCTGGCGATGGCGCGCGGCAATCTCGTCGATGGGCTGACTCGGAGAAATCACCAGCACCTCCACCGGCGCCACGCCCAGCGCCCGGGTTGGCGTACCGTCTGGCAACAAATGACTGAACTGATTCAATCGCTGCAGCAGTTCGATGTCGCTTTCCAGGCTGTCAATGAACGTACTGTTGAGCATGTGCCCGCCGATCTGCGCCAGGGTAGGCTGTTGACCGGTATAGGCACGTTGCAGTGGCTGCTCGGGGTCGACCCCACGCGGGTTGCCGCTGACGCCCACCACCAGTACTCGACTGGCGCCCAGGTGCAGCGCCGGACTGATGGGGGCCGATTGGCGCACCGCACCATCGCCGAAATACTCCTCGCCGATTTTCACCGGGGCGAACAGAAGAGGAATGGCCGAGCTGGCCAACAAATGATCAACGGACAACTGGGTGGGAATGCCGATCCGCCGATGACGCAGCCAGGAGTCGATGGTGCCGCCCCCTTGATAGAAGGTCACAGCCTGGCCTGACTCATATCCGAAGGCGGTGACGGCCACCGCATGCAACTGCTTTTGCGCGATGGCTTCGGCAATGCCGTCCATCTGCAATCTGTCGTGGAGCAGCCTGCGCAAAGGCGAGCTATTAACCAGGGCCACCGGGACCCGGGCGCCAAGCCCCAGCAAGCTGTGACTGACGAAGCGGCTGGCCTGGTGGATCACCCCCGGCCAGTCACTGCGCAGCACCAGATGACTGCGAAAGCCTTGCCAGAACGCCGTCAGGCGTTCGATGGCCGCGCGAAAATCCGTCGCGCCGCTGGCCAGGCTGACCGCGTTGATCGCCCCGGCGGAAGTGCCGACGATCACCGGAAACGGATTGTCCGCGCCCAACGGCAACAACTCGGCAATCGCCGCCAGGACGCCGACCTGATAGGCCGCCCGCGCCCCACCGCCGGAAAGAATCAACCCTGTAACCGGTTCCCTTGGACTCATGCACAACGCTCCATGGTGCTTTATGGGATGTCACTGCAGGAGCGAGCCTGCTCGCCGAGGTCGTCAACGATAACGCCGGGGGTCTGACACCCCACGGCGCTCTCAGGCTTTTCGCGAGCAGGCTCGCTCCTACAGGAGATCGTGCTTCAACCGCGTTTGGCGTACAGCTTGGGCTCGCCGGGTGGGCGGCTCTTGAAGCGGCGATGGGCCCAGAGGTATTGCTCCGGACATTCGCGCAAGACGCCTTCGATCCACTGGTTGATCCGCAGGCAGTCGGCCTCTTCGGTTTCGCCGGGGAAGCCTTCGAGCGGTGCATGAATCACCAGGCGATAACCGCTGCCGTCCGCCAGGCGTTCCTGGGTGAACGGCACGACCAGGGCCTTGCCCAGCCGCGCAAACTTGCTGGTGGCGGTGACAGTCGCCGCCTGAATGCCGAACAACGGTACAAAAATACTCTGCTTGGCGCCGTAATCCTGGTCGGGCGCGTACCAGATCGCCCGGCCCGCCCGAAGCAGTTTGAGCATGCCGCGCACGTCATCACGCTCCACTGCCAGCGAATCGAGGTTGTGCCGCTCACGGCCACGGCGCTGGACGTAGTCGAACAACGGGTTTTTGTGTTCGCGGTACATGCCGTCGATGGTGTGCTGCTGGCCCAGCAATGCCGCGCCTATTTCCAGCGTGGTGAAATGCAGCGCCATCAGGATCACGCCCTTGCCGTCGCGCTGGGCCTCTTTCAAATGCTCCAGCCCTTCGACATGGGCCAGCTTCGCCAGACGCTTGCGTGACCACCACCAGCTCATGGCCATTTCGAAAAAGGCGATGCCGGTGGAGGCGAAATTTTCCTTGAGCAGGCGTTTGCGCTCGGCAGCGGTCTTTTCAGGGAAACACAGCTCAAGATTGCGCTTGGCGATGCGCCGTCGGTCGCCGGCCACCCGATACATGACCGCGCCCAGCACACGACCGATCCACAACAATGCCGGATACGGCAACTGCACGATCAGCCACAACAGCCCCAGGCCGCACCACAGCGGCCAGAAGCGCGGAGAAAGAAAGGTTGTTCGAAAACGCGGGCGATCCATTAAAGGTTCCGAAAAGACGATGGCCGCGCATTCTACATCGTTCGACCCGGCTTGCGGCCTGCGGGCGTTCTCGTTATAAGTCTCGGCACTTTTAGTGACAAGTCGTTGTATGCCGACCATGAGCCAAACCGAACCGCTAGACCAAGATCCCGTGTTCCAGCTGAAGGGCAGCATGCTCGCCATTACGGTGCTGGAACTGGCCCGTAACGACCTCGAAAGCCTTGACCGGCAACTGGCCGCCAAGGTCGCCCAGGCGCCGAACTTCTTCAGCAACGCGCCGCTGGTACTGGCCCTGGACAAACTGCCGGCCAACGAAGGCTCCGTCGACTTGCCGGGGCTGATGCGCGTCTGCCGCCAGCATGGTCTGCGCACCCTGGCGATCCGCGCCAACCGCATCGAAGACATCGCGGCCGCCATTGCCGTCGATCTGCCCGTGTTGCCGCCCTCCGGCGCCCGTGAACGACCGCTGGACCTGAACGAAGGCGTGGTGGTGAAAAAACCGGAAAAACCACCGGAGCCGACCATCAAGCCGACGAAAATCATCACATCGCCGGTGCGCGGTGGTCAGCAGATCTATGCCCAGGGCAGTGACCTGGTGGTGATCTCGTCGGTCAGCCCCGGCGCGGAACTTCTCGCCGATGGCAACATCCATGTATACGGCCCCATGCGTGGCCGTGTGTTGGCCGGGGTCAAAGGCGACACGAAAGCCAGGATTTTCTGTCAGCAAATGAGCGCTGAACTGGTCTCCATCGCCGGTCATTACAAGGTTTCCGAGGACTTGCGTCGCGACCCTCTATGGGGTTCGGGCGTACAGGTCAGCCTGTCGGGCGACGTGTTGAACATCATTCGGCTTTAACGGATACTGCCGCATTTTCCAAGCATCTCTAAAACGTAGCGAAAACGGCTCAAACGAAGTAGGAAAAAGGTCGAAAGCAGTGTTTACCGGGGGTAAACGCCGCCAGGTACCGGGTTCCAGCCAAGGCTGTCCGACTGCAGTAGTTTTCAAGAGATGTTTTTCAGGGGCTAAAAGTCCTTTTTCCTTAGGGGTGAAACACCTTGGCCAAGATTCTCGTGGTTACATCCGGCAAGGGTGGTGTGGGTAAGACCACCACCAGCGCCGCTATCGGTACAGGCCTCGCTTTGCGCGGTCACAAAACAGTTATCGTCGACTTCGACGTCGGCCTGCGTAACCTCGACTTGATCATGGGTTGCGAGCGCCGCGTGGTGTATGACTTCGTCAACGTCGTCAACGGCGAAGCCAACCTGCAACAGGCCCTGATCAAAGACAAGCGCCTGGAAAACCTCTACGTCCTGGCCGCCAGCCAGACCCGCGACAAAGACGCGCTGACCGTTGAAGGCGTGGAAAAAGTCCTGATGGAGCTCAAGGAACAGTTTGAGTTCGTCGTCTGCGACTCCCCGGCCGGCATCGAAAAAGGCGCCCACCTGGCCATGTACTTCGCTGACGAAGCGATTGTCGTGACCAACCCGGAAGTGTCCTCGGTTCGTGACTCCGACCGCATGCTCGGCCTGCTGGCCAGCAAGTCCCGTCGTGCCGAACAAGGTCAGGATCCGATCAAGGAACACCTGCTGATTACCCGTTACAACCCGGAGCGTGTGAGCAAAGGCGAAATGCTCGGCGTGGAAGACGTCAAGGAAATCCTCTCGGTGACCCTGCTCGGCGTGATCCCGGAATCCCAGGCGGTGCTCAAGGCATCCAACCAGGGCGTGCCGGTGATTCTCGACGACCAGAGCGATGCCGGCCAGGCCTACAGCGATACCGTTGATCGCCTGCTGGGCAAGTCCGTGAATCATCGATTCCTCGATGTACAGAAGAAGGGATTCTTCGAGCGCCTGTTTGGAGGCAACTAAGCAATGAACCTTTTTGACTTCTTTCGTGCCAACAAAAAGCAAAGCACCGCGTCGGTAGCGAAAGAGCGTCTACAGATCATCGTGGCGCACGAACGCGGCCAACGCAGCACCCCGGACTACCTGCCGGCCTTGCAGAAGGAACTGGTCGAGGTGATCCGCAAGTACGTCAATATCGGGTCCGATGACGTGCACGTCGCACTGGAAAGCCAGGGCAGCTGCTCGATTCTGGAACTCAACATCACCCTGCCAGATCGCTGAGTCGATCCGGCAGGAGCCACGGCGGCTCGATCATTCGAAACGCCTTCCCTGTGGGAGCTGGCTTGCCAGCGATAGCATCAACGCGTTGTGACAGTCAGACCGCGTTGCCTGCATCGCCAGCAAGCCGGCTCCTACAGAGAGGGGCGTATGAATGATCGAGCCGCCGTTGGCGTTTGTAACGAGGCTGTTTTAATGCCGTTGTCCAATATTCACATCCTTCACCAGGACGCCGCCGTGCTGGTGGTGAACAAGCCGACCCTGTTGCTTTCCGTCCCCGGCCGGGCCGACGACAACAAGGACTGTCTGATCACCCGTCTGCAAGAAAATGGCTACCCGGAAGCGCGAATCGTCCACCGACTGGATTGGGAAACATCCGGCATCATTCTGCTGGCCCGTGACCCGGACACTCATCGCGAGCTGTCCCGGCAGTTTCACGACCGCGAAACCGAAAAAGCCTACACCGCACTGTGCTGGGGTCAGCCGGAACTCGACAGCGGCAGCATCGATTTGCCACTGCGCTACGACCCACCGACCAAGCCACGTCATGTGGTCGACCATGAATTCGGCAAACACGCCCTGACGTTCTGGCGTGTGCTGGAGCGTTGCGGCGACTGGTGCCGCGTCGAGCTGACGCCCATCACCGGTCGCTCTCACCAACTGCGCGTGCACATGCTGTCCATCGGCCATCCGTTACTGGGCGACGGGCTTTACGCCCATGAGCAGGCACTGGCCGCCTGGCCGCGACTGTGCCTGCATGCGAGCATGCTCAGCTTCACCCATCCCCAGACCGGTGAACGCCTGCGTTTCGAGTGCCCGGCACCGTTCTGAACCACGGGCGCAAAACCTGTGGGAGCTTGCTCCCACAGGGTTCTCGTCCAGATTCAATGTCGGTGACCAGCCGCACCATCAGTGCGACGCCATTTACCAGGCCAATACGTTAAACTGGCGCCATTGCTGTCTGGAGTTAGCACATGCGCGAAGAGTTGAACCAAGGCCTGATCGACTTCCTCAAGGCCTCCCCCACCCCGTTCCATGCCACCGCCAGCCTTGTTCAGCGTCTGGAAGCGGCGGGCTATCAGCGCCTCGACGAGCGCGAGCCATGGAATACCGAGACCAATGGCCGCTACTACGTCACCCGTAACGACTCCTCGATCGTCGCGATCAAGATGGGCCGCCACTCGCCACTGCACGGCGGTATTCGCCTGGTTGGCGCCCACACGGACAGCCCGTGCCTGCGGGTCAAGCCGCAGCCGGAACTGCAGCGCCAGGGTTTCTGGCAGCTGGGTGTCGAAGTCTATGGCGGCGCACTGCTGGCCCCCTGGTTCGACCGTGACCTGTCCCTGGCTGGCCGCGTGACCTTCCGTCGCGACGGCAAGGTCGAAAGCCAGTTGATCGACTTCAAGGCACCGATTGCGATCATCCCGAACCTGGCCATTCACCTCAATCGCGAAGCCAACATGGGCTGGGCGATCAACGCCCAGACCGAGCTGCCGCCTGTGCTTGCACAATTTGCCGGCGACGAACGCGTGGATTTCCGCGCCGTGCTCACCGACCAGCTCGCCCGCGAACACGGGCTGAACGCCGACGTCGTGCTCGATTACGAGTTGAGTTTCTACGACACCCAAAGCGCCGCCGTCATCGGCCTGCATGGCGACTTCATCGCCGGTGCGCGCCTGGACAACCTGCTGTCGTGCTACGCCGGCCTGCAAGCGCTGCTCAACGCCGACACTGAAGAAACCTGCGTATTGGTCTGCAACGACCACGAAGAAGTCGGTTCCTGCTCGGCCTGCGGCGCCGATGGCCCGATGCTGGAGCAGACGCTGCGCCGCCTGCTGCCCGAAGGTGATGAATTCGTACGGACCATTCAGAAATCCCTGCTGGTCTCGGCTGACAACGCTCACGGCGTGCACCCGAACTACGCCGACAAGCATGACGCCAACCACGGCCCGAAACTCAACGCTGGCCCGGTGATCAAGGTCAACAGCAACCAGCGCTACGCCACCAACAGCGAAACCGCCGGGTTCTTCCGCCACCTGTGCATGGCCGAAGAAGTGCCAGTGCAAAGCTTCGTGGTGCGCAGCGACATGGGCTGCGGCTCGACCATCGGCCCGATCACCGCCAGCCATCTGGGGGTGCGCACCGTGGACATCGGCCTGCCGACCTTCGCCATGCACTCGATTCGCGAACTGTGCGGCAGCCATGACCTGGCACACCTGGTCAAAGTGTTGAGCGCGTTCTACGCCAGCCGCGAACTGCCGTAACCCCTGGAAAACGTCGCGGGCAAGCCCGCCCCCACAGGATTCGCATTCACCTGTGGGAGCGGGCTTGCCCGCGATGACGCCAGCTCATTCAACGCAAAGTTCATGATTGCAGTGGTTCATTTCTGATACACATCATCCCGCCCCACCAAAAGCCACCTAAACTTTAACCATCGCTTTCGACAAGGCAGTCGCCATGATCTCACTCTCTTCGTTCCACGCCATGCTGATCCCGATTCTGACCGGGATGATTCTGCTGGCCGTCGGCTTCAATTTTCGCGACAAGAATCTCGGCGTGTTCGCCATGTGGATCGGCATGCTCACCATCCTCGCCACCGTGGTGTTCAAGATCCTCGCCAAACTCAACGAATAAATCCTCCCCCCGACTCGCATTGATTTTCGCGGGCTCGTACACTCGATCGACCCGCTCACCCCGAGGTTGACCGCCTAGTGTTCGCTCGCCTGCTCGCCCTACCGTGCCTGTTCCTGCTCTGCCTCATGACGCTGCTGCCGATGGCGCCTGCCCAGGCGGTCGGTCTGCCAAGCCTGCTCAGCCCGGCGAAAACCCAGCCCGAGGCACAGGAACCCTTGGGGCAATCCTTGGACGAAGTGATCAAATCACTGGAGAACGATCAGCAGCGAACCCAGCTACTGGCGGATCTGAAGAAGCTGCGCGACGCCGCGAAAAAGGCCCAACCCATCACCGAAGAGGGCGTGCTGGGCCTGATTGGCGGGACCCTGGCCAGTCTCGGAAAACAGTTTTCCGAAGCCGACAGCCCGATCACCCGTTGGTCCAACGAGTTCGACCTGGCCACGGACGAACTGATGGCACTGGCGCTGCCGGCCAATGAATGGCTACCCATCGCTTTCGCCTTCGCCATGATCCTGATGGTCTGGAGCCTGCTGGCGGCAGCGCTGATCTGGATCAGCCATCGGGTGCGCATGCGCTTCGGCCTCACCGAAGAACTGCCGCAACACCCCAAGGCCCTGGACATGCTGCGTTTCGCGTTGCGAAAACTCGGCCCCTGGCTGATTGCCTTGGTCATCACGGTGTACATGAGCTACGCGCTACCCTCGTCGTTGGGCAAAAGCCTGGCCATGGTGCTGGCCTATGCGCTGGTGGTCGGCACCTGTTTTTCCGCGATCTGCGTGATCGCCTTTTCCTTGCTCGAAGGTCCGCACCGCCACCGCGCCTTGTACATCCTTCGGCATCAGGCCTTTCGGCCGTTGTGGCTGATCGGCAGCTTCGCCGCGTTCGGTGAAGCGCTGAACGACCCACGACTGAGCGACAGCCTTGGCAGACATTTGGCGCACACCGCCGCGACGTCGGCCAATGTATTGGCCGCGCTGTCCACCGGCTTGTTTATCTTGCGATTCCGTCGGCCGATTGCCCACTTGATCCGCAATCAGCCGCTGTCCCGGCGCCTGACCCGCCGCGCCCTTAGCGATACCATCGAAATTCTTGGCACCTTCTGGTACGTGCCGGCACTGGTGCTGGTAGGGATTTCCCTGTTCGCCACCTTTGTCTCGGCTGGCGATACCAGCACCGCACTGCGTCAGTCGCTGATCTGCACCGTGCTGCTGGTGCTGTGCATGGTGATCAACGGGCTGGTGCGCCGCCATGCCCTCAAGCCGCAACGCGGCGTGAAGCGCCACGCACTGTACTCGGAACGCCTGAACAGCTTTTTCTACACCCTCACCCACCTGTTGGTGTGGCTGGCGTTCATCGAACTCGGCCTGCGGGTCTGGGGCATGTCGCTGATCCGCTTCACTGAAGGCGAAGGCCATGAGATCAGCGTCAAACTGTTCAGCCTCGGTGGCACGCTGATCTTTGCCTGGCTGATCTGGATTCTCAGCGATACCGCCGTGCATCACGCCCTCACCCGCTCGCGCAAAGGCCTGGCCAATGCCCGTGCGCAGACGATGATGCCGCTGATTCGAAACGTGCTGTTCGTGGCAATCTTCATCATCGCGCTGATCGTCGCCCTGGCGAACATGGGCATGAATGTCACGCCGCTGCTGGCCGGTGCCGGCGTGATCGGTCTGGCGATCGGTTTCGGTGCCCAGTCGCTGGTGGCCGACCTGATCACCGGGCTGTTCATCATCATTGAAGACTCCCTGGCCATCGATGACTACGTCGACGTCGGCGGCCACATGGGGACCGTCGAAGGCCTGACCATTCGTACCGTGCGCCTGCGGGATATCGACGGCATCGTCCACACCATTCCGTTCAGCGAAATCAAAAGCATCAAAAACTATTCACGGGAATTCGGCTACGCGATCTTCCGGGTCGCGGTGCCTGCGAGCATGGATATCGACAACGCGATCAAACTGATGCGCGAGGTCGGCCAGAAAATGCGCACCGATCCGCTGCAACGGCGCGACATCTGGTCGCCGCTGGAGATTCAGGGTGTGGAAAGCTTCGAGTCCGGCAACGCGATTCTGCGCGCCCGCTTCAAGACCGCGCCGATCAAACAATGGGAAGTGTCCCGGGCGTTCAATCTGTTGCTGAAACGGCATCTGGATGAAGCCGGAATGGATCTGGCCACCCCGCGGATGAGCGTGCAGGTCATCACGGCCGGCGGTGGGCCGCAAAAGGAATGAACGCGGCCGGTCCATGGCTTGCCGCTTTAACCTTGCAGCTCGAGCCCCCCCTTAGACCACATCCACCCCGACATGAATCGCATCATGTCGCCAGAACTCCAGGTCACAGTCGATCAAGCGTTCATGCTGATCGTAATTGACCCGGGCGATGCGCAAGCCCGGGCTGCCCACCGAAACGCGCAAAGCCGCCGCCGCATCGGCCGACAACGCGGTCGGCACAATCTCGAAGCGCACCCGGCCATAGTGCAAATCGTAGTGTCGCGCGTACAGCTCGGTGATCGACTGATTCAGATCGAACGCCAGAATCCCCGGAAAATACTGCGGATTGAGGTAGTGCTCCACGTACAACACCAGCCGCCCATCGATACGCCGTGAGCGACAAATCTGAATCACGCTCGACAATGCCGGCAGTTGCAACCAGGCGCAGACCGCCGCGGATGCCGGCTGCAATCGCGCCGAAATCACTTCGGTAGACGGCACCCGCCCCTGGGCGCTGACCATCGCGTGAAAGTGACTGCGCTGCATCAGGTTGTAGGCCAGACGCGGCGGCGAGACGAACCAGCCCCGTCGCTCTTCGCGGTAGATCTGCCCCTGGGCTTCCAGTTGCAACAAGGCCTCACGCACGGTGATCCGCGTGGTGCCGAACAACTCACTGAGTTTTCGCTCGGCCGGCAATTTGCTGCCTGGAGCCAATAGCCCGTGGTCGAGCTGCTCCTGAAGCACCTGGCCAATGGCTGTCACCGCTTTTGTTGCCTCGTCGCGCATCAATGTTACCTATCTGGACTAGACCAGCACTGTTTCGGGGCGGAACCGCACGACAAATCGGTTCAATCAACGCCCTGCAAGCGTAGGCAGTGCAGATGACTGAGAGATGACAACCTACCGAACGGTCATCTCAAACGTGAGCCAACGGTCGATTGGAAACCTGCAATTCACCGGCCAAGTCCCCTGTGTAGCGGGCCCTTGCCCATGGTCTACGCTTACCGGGCACCCTCCAATACCGTGCGAATAAAAGTCTTGCAGGGCGACGAGCGACATCAAAGTGTCATCGAGCCCGCTTAAATTGGCTCAGGTATTGCTGACCTAGACCAAAACAATCGCAATCGCAGCGTTGAAAACGCCCATAGGAGCTTCGGAATGAAACAGCTTTTCCTGGCATCACTGTTAGGCTCGACCATTGCCATGTGCACCGCCGCCATGGCGGCTGATGATTTGAAAACCCTTGAAGCCGCTGCGAAAGCGGAAGGCGCAGTGAATAGCGTCGGCATGCCCGATGACTGGGCCAACTGGAAAGGCACCTGGGCCGACCTGGCCAAGACTTATGGCCTCAAACACATCGACACCGACATGAGCTCGGCACAGGAAATCGCCAAGTTCGCCGCTGAAAAAGACAACGCCAGCGCCGACATCGGCGACGTCGGTGCTGCCTTCGGCCCGATCGCGGTCAAGCAAGGCGTGGTGCAACCTTACAAACCGACGACCTGGGATCAGGTGCCGGACTGGGCCAAGGACAAGGACGGCAACTGGGCACTGGCCTACACCGGTTCCATCGCTTTTATCGTCAACAAGAAACTGCTGCACGGTTCCGATGTACCGACCAAGTGGTCCGACCTCAAGGATGGCAAATACAAGGTCTCAATCGGTGACGTGAGCACCGCCGCACAGGCCGCCAACGGCGTTCTGGCCGCCGCACTGGCCAATGGTGGTGACGAGAAAAACCTGCAACCTGCCCTGCTGATGTTTGCCGATATCGCCAAACAGGGTCGCCTGTCGATGGCTAACCCGACCATCGCGACCATGGAAAAAGGCGAAATCGAAGTCGGCGTGGTCTGGGACTTCAACGGCCTGAGCTACAAAGCGAAGATGGCCAATCCGGATGACTACGTGGTGTTGATCCCGTCCGATGGTTCGGTGATTTCCGGCTACACCACCATCATCAACAAATACGCCAAGAACCCGAACGCCGCCAAGCTGACCCGCGAATACATCTTCAGCGACGCCGGCCAAACCAACCTGGCGCGCGGCAACGCCCGTCCGATCCGTGCCGAACACGTGAAACTGCCGGAAGACGTGAAGGCCAAGCTGCTGCCTAACGAGCAGTACAAAAACGTCACGCCGATCAAGGACGCGGATGCGTGGGAGAAGACTTCCAAGGCACTGCCGCAGAAGTGGAACGAAGAAGTCATTGTCGAAATGAAGTGATGCTGTAGCCCGCCAACTGACGGGCCAATGGAAATCCCTGTGGGAGCTCGCTCCCACAGTGGACCAAGTGAGTTCCGATATCCCGTTTCACGGAGTCATCGCCCCTATGAAGCACAACGTCATCCTTGTCGTGCTCGACGGCCTGAGCTACGAGGTTGCCCGGCATGCCATGGGGCACCTGCAGGCCTATGTCGGCGCAGGACGCGCAGCGCTCTACAAACTGGAGTGCGAGCTGCCGGCGCTGTCCCGACCGCTTTACGAATGCATCCTGACCGGCGTCACGCCGATCGACAGCGGCATCGTTCACAACAACGTCTCGCGCCTGTCCAGCCAGCGCAGCATCTACCACTACGCCAGAGATGCCGGCCTGAAAACCGCTGCGGCGGCCTATCACTGGGTCAGCGAACTGTATAACCGTTCCCCGTTCGTACCTGCCCGGGATCGTCATACCGACGACCCGAACCTGCCGATCCAGCACGGCCACTTCTACTGGAACGATCACTACCCCGACTCGCACCTGTTCGCCGATGCGGAAAACCTGCGTCTGCGCCACGCACCGAATTTTTTGCTGATCCACCCCATGAACATCGACGATGCCGGGCACAAGCACGGTCTCGACACCCCGCAGTACCGCAACAGCGCCCGTTCGGCCGACATCATCATCGCCGACTACCTGCAAGGCTGGCTCGACGCCGGATATCAGGTACTGGTGACGGCGGACCACGGCATGAATAACGACCGATCCCATAACGGCCTGTTGCCCGAAGAACGCGAAGTGCCGCTGTTCGTGCTTGGCGATGCCTTCAGCTTCAATGCCGACGCGGCGCCGAAACAGACGGACATTTGCGGCACGGTCTGCGAGCTGCTGGGCGTGCCCCATGACAAACCTGTGTGCCGGGAGTTGCTCAAGTGAACGCCATGACTCGCGGCAAATGGCTGGCAGCCTTGTGCCTGGTGCCCTTCGCACTGTTCTTTATCGTGTTCGAAATCGCCCCGCTGGCATGGGTGATGATCAACAGCCTCGAATCGGAAGAGTACGGATGGGGCCTGGCCAACTTCACCAGGATCTTCAGCTCGAAGTTTTACCTGCAGGCGATCCAGTACAGCCTCGAGATCAGCTTCTGGTCCAGCGTATTCGGCATCATCATCGCGGTGCTCGGCGCTTATTCGCTGCGCAGGGTCGATTCGAAACTGCGCAACTTCGTCAACGCCTTCGCCAACATGACCAGCAACTTCGCCGGCGTGCCATTGGCCTTCGCGTTCATCATCCTGCTGGGCTTCAACGGCAGCTTCACCATCATGCTCAAGCAGGCGGGAATCATTCAGGATTTCAACCTGTATTCGAAAACCGGGCTGATCATCCTCTACACCTACTTCCAGATTCCCCTTGGCGTGCTGCTGCTCTACCCCGCCTTCGATGCCCTGCGCGAAGACTGGCGTGAGTCCGCTGAGCTGCTCGGGGCGAACGGCTGGCAGTTCTGGCGCCACATCGGCTTGCCAGTGCTGACCCCGGCACTGCTCGGCACCTTCGTCATCCTCCTGGCCAACGCCCTCGGCGCCTATGCCACGGTGTACGCCCTGACCACCGGCAACTTCAACGTGTTGCCGATCCGTATCGCGGCGATGGTCTCGGGGGACATTTCCCTCGATCCGAACCTGGCCAGTGCCCTGGCCGTGGTGTTGGTGGCCTTGATGACCCTGGTGACCATCGTGCATCAGCTGCTGTTGAAGAGGAGCTACCATGTCTCGCGCTGAATTGGGCCCCGTCGGCATTTACCATCGGGTGGTGGTTTACCTGTTGTTCGCCATCCTGCTGCTGCCGCTGCTCGGCACGCTTGTCTATTCGATAGCCAGCAGTTGGTCGGCGACCATATTGCCCAGCGGGTTCACCCTTAAATGGTACGTGCAGTTGTGGAGCGATCCACGTTTCCTGCACGCCTTCGGTCAGTCGCTGCTGGTCTGCGTCGGTGCGCTGATCCTGTCGGTGGTATTGATTCTGCCGCTGCTGTTCGTGGTGCATTACCACTTCCCGAAACTCGACGCGCTGATGAACATCCTGATCCTGCTGCCCTTCGCGGTGCCGCCGGTGGTGTCATCGGTCGGACTGCTGCAGCTCTATGGGTCCGGGCCGTTTGCGATGGTCGGCACGCCCTGGATTCTGATCGGGTGCTACTTCACCGTGGCGTTGCCGTTCATGTACCGGGCGATTACCAATAACCTGCAAGCGATCAACCTGCGCGACCTGATGGACGCCGCCCAACTGCTCGGCGCCAGCACCTTTCAAGCAGCGTTCCTGGTGGTGCTGCCGAACCTGCGCAAGGGCTTGATGGTGGCGTTGCTGCTGTCGTTCTCGTTCCTGTTCGGTGAGTTCGTGTTCGCCAACATCCTCGTCGGTACCCGCTACGAAACCCTGCAGGTGTACCTCAACAACATGCGTAACAGCAGTGGCCACTTCACCAGTGCGCTGGTGATCTCCTACTTCTTCTTCGTACTGGTTCTGACCTGGGCGGCCAATATCTTGAACAAGGACAAAAGCGAATGAGCTATGTCAGCGTCCAACACCTTCAGAAAAACTACGCGGGCACCACGGTGTTCAGCGACATCAACTGCGAAATCCAGAAAGGCGAGTTCGTCACCCTGCTCGGCCCCTCCGGTTGCGGCAAGTCGACGCTGTTGCGCTGCATCGCCGGCCTGACGTCGGTAGATGGTGGCAAGATCCTGCTCGATGGTGTCGATATCGTGCCATTGAGCCCGCAAAAGCGTGGAATCGGCATGGTGTTCCAAAGCTACGCCCTGTTCCCAAACATGACCGTCGAGCAGAACGTCGCCTTCGGTCTGCGCATGCAAAAGGTCAACGCCGACGATAGCCAGAAACGCGTCGCCGAAGTGCTGAAACTGGTCGAGCTGAACGACTTTGCGTCGCGCTACCCGCATCAACTGTCGGGTGGCCAATGCCAGCGTGTGGCCCTCGCCCGCTCGCTGGTCACGCGACCACGCCTGTTGCTGCTGGATGAACCGCTGTCGGCCCTCGATGCGCGAATACGCAAGCACTTGCGCGAACAGATCCGTCAGATCCAGCGTGAATTGGGCCTGACCACGATCTTCGTCACCCACGATCAGGAAGAAGCCCTGACCATGTCCGACCGTATTTTCCTGATGAATCAGGGAAAAATCGTACAAAGTGGCGACGCTGAAACCCTGTACACCGCACCGGTGGATGTATTCGCGGCCGGGTTCATCGGCAACTACAACCTGCTGGACGCCGATGCGGCCTCGAAGCTGCTGCAGCGGCCAATCAGCCATCGCATCGCGATTCGCCCGGAGGCCATCGAGCTTAGCCTCAATGGCGAGCTGGACGCACAGGTACGCAGCCACAGCCTGCTGGGCAACGTGATCCGCTACAGGATCGAAGCCCGGGGTGTGGAGTTGGTGGTGGATGTGCTCAACCGTTCGGCGTCCGATTTGCATCCCGATGGTCAGCGTCTGGCGCTTTCCATCGATCCGACGGCGCTGTGTGAGGTAGCTTGAAGGCAGCGCCAAGCTTCAAGCTGCTAGCTTCAAGTTGTAGACTGAAGCCCCCCAAATCCACTTCTTGCAGCTTGTAGCTTTAAGCTTGAGCTGTTCCCAGAGAGAACCCGATGGCCCTGGCAATTTTTGATCTGGACGAAACCCTGATCCACGGCGACTGCGCCTCGCTGTGGAGTGAACAAATGGTCCGCCTCGGCTGGGTCGACGGTGAATCCTTCCTGCGTCGAGACAAGGAATTGATGGACGCCTACGGCCGCGGCCACCTGGCGATGGAAGACTACATGGCCTTCAGCCTTGAGCCGTTGATCGGCCGCACGCCGGAGGAGATCGAGCACCTGGTCGGTCCATGGGTCGAAGACGTCATCGAACCGATCATCTTCAGCGGCGCCACCCGGGTCATCGCCGAGCACCGCAAGCTCGGCGATCGCATTCTGGTGATTTCCGCCTCGGGCACCCACCTGGTGCGACCGATCGCCGAACGCCTGGGCATCGACGAAATACTCGGCATCGAACTGGATGTAGCGCACGGGGTTTACTCCGGCAAAACCGTGGGCACCCTGACCTACCGCGAAGGCAAGATCACCCGGCTTCTGGAATGGCTGGATGCTGAAGAGGAAAACCTCGAAGGCGCGAGTTTCTATTCCGACTCACGCAACGATTTGCCGTTGCTGTTGAAGGTGGATTTCCCGCATGCGGTCAATCCGGATCCGGTGCTCCTCGAGCACGCAAAGAAAGCGGGCTGGCCGATCCATCTCTGGAAATGACAACGACTCCCCTATGGGAGCGTGGCTTGCCCGCGTTTCAGGCGACGCGGTGTCTCTGTCAAACCGCGTCATCGTTCATCGCGGGCAAGCCACTCTTCCACAGGATTCAGTTCAAGCTTTCGTCAATCACCAACACCACCTTCCCTTCCACCTTGTTGCTCGCCAGTTCCGCGAACGCCGCTTCCGCGTCCTTGATCGCAAAAGTCCTGGCCAACTGCGGACTCATGCGTCCTTCAGCAAACAGCGGCCACACATGCTGGCTCAAGTCGCTGAGCAGATCGGCCTTGAACTGATCGTCGCGACTGCGCAGGGTCGATCCCAGCAACTGCACGCGCTTGGACAGCACCTGAGCCAGATCCAGCTTCGCCTCGCGACCGCCCATCAGGCCAATCAGCACCCAGCGCCCATCCTGCGCCAACAGTTTGAGGTTCAACGCCGAATAGTTGCCGCCCACCGGGTCGAGGATGACATCGAACGGCCCCAGGTCGCGCAAGCTCTCCAGGTCGGTGCTGCGCACCACGCCACCCTGGGCACCGAGCGCCTCGCAATAGGCCAGGCGTTCGGCGGAGCCCACGCTGACCCAGCACGGGTTACCAAAGGCTTTGCACAACTGAATGGCAGCTGAACCAATTCCACTTGCTCCAGCGTGCAGCAGCACTTTTTCACCCGGCTTGAGCCCGGCGAGTTGAAACAGGTTCAACCAAACGGTCGCATACACTTCCGGCAACGCGGCTGCTTCGGCCATCGACACTCCGTCGGGAACCGGCAACACATGCCGTCCGTCGACAACCACCTCTTCGGCCATGCCGCCCCCGGCCAGCAAGGCGCAGACCCTATCCCCCAGTTGCCAGGACGAACCCGGCCCGACCTCGCTGATCACCCCCGAACACTCTAGACCGAGCACCTGACTGGCCCCCGGCGGCGGCGGATACAAGCCCGCTTTCTGCAACAAATCGGCGCGATTGAGACCTGCCGCAGCGACTCGAATGCGAACTTGTCCCACATCACATGCCGGACTCGGCTCTTCTACCCACTCCACTTGACCTTCAACGCCTTGCAATGCTTTCACAGTGCCTCCATAGTGAGTCTGGACTGAGCCCGTAGCTGTAGCACCGGGCTTTTTGCATTATGCGACCGGCCCTTGTGGAACCGGCGACTTCAAAGACGGCCTAATATGCGTTATCAATTGTCCCCGCGTCGAATCAACATGAAGCGTTTGTTCCCCAGCACCGCCCTCGCCCTATTCATCGGTATCGGCCTGTTGCCGATGTCGAGCAGTTCTTTCGCAGCCAACAGCTGGGACAAGCTTCAACCTGATCGCGACGAAGTCATCGCCAGTCTGAACGTCGTGGAGTTGCTCAAGCGTCACCATTACAGCAAACCGCCGCTCGACGACGCGCGCTCGGCGATCATCTACGACAGCTACCTCAAACTGCTGGATCCGTCGCGCAGCTACTTCATGGCCAGCGACATCGCCGAATTCGACAAGTGGAAGAACCAGTTCGACGACTTCCTCAAAAGCGGCGACCTCAACGCCGGGTTCACCATCTACAAGCGTTATCTGGACCGCGTCAAATCGCGTCTGGATTTTGCCCTGGCAGAGCTGGACAAGGGCGTCGACAAGATCGACTTCACCACCAAGGAAACCTTGCTGATCGATCGCAAGGACGCCCCTTGGCTCAAATCCACCGCAGAACTCGACGACCTGTGGCGCAAGCGCGTCAAGGACGAAGTGTTGCGGCAGAAGATCGCCGGCAAGGATCCCAAACAGATCCAGGAAACCCTGACCAAGCGCTACAAGAACCAGTTGGCGCGTCTGGACCAGACCCGTGCGGAAGACATCTTCCAGGCTTACATCAACACCTTTGCCATGTCCTACGACCCGCACACCAACTATCTGTCGCCGGATAACGCGGAAAACTTCGACATCAACATGAGCCTGTCCCTGGAGGGCATCGGCGCTGTGTTGCAGAGCGATAACGATCAAGTGAAGATCGTGCGCCTGGTGCCGGCAGGGCCGGCGGACAAGACCAAACAGGTTGCACCGGCGGACAAGATCATCGGCGTTGCACAGGGCAACAAAGAGATGGTCGACGTGGTCGGCTGGCGCCTGGACGAAGTGGTCAAACTGATCCGCGGCCCGAAAGGCACCGTGGTGCGCCTGGAAGTGATTCCGGCCAACAATGCGCCGAACGACCAGACCAGCAAGATCGTGCCGATCACTCGCGAAGCGGTGAAGCTGGAAGATCAGGCGGTGAAAAAATCGGTCCTCAACCTGAAACAGGATGGCAAGGACTACAAGCTCGGCGTTATCGAGATTCCGGCGTTCTACCTGGACTTCAAGGCATTCCGTGCCGGTGATCCGGATTACAAGAGCACCACCCGGGACGTCAAGAAACTGCTGACCGAGTTGCAGAAAGACAAGGTCGACGGTGTGGTCATCGACCTGCGCAACAACGGCGGCGGCTCCCTGCAGGAAGCCACCGAGCTGACCAGCCTGTTCATCGACAAAGGTCCCACCGTGCTGGTGCGCAACGCCGATGGCCGCGTCGACGTCCTGGAAGATGAAAACCCGGGTGCGTTCTACAAAGGTCCGATGGCGTTGCTGGTCAACCGCCTGTCCGCTTCGGCCTCGGAGATTTTCGCCGGAGCCATGCAGGACTACCACCGCGCCCTGATCATCGGCGGCCAGACCTTCGGCAAAGGCACCGTACAGACCATCCAGCCGCTGAACCATGGCGAACTGAAGCTGACCCTGGCCAAGTTCTACCGGGTTTCCGGCCAGAGCACCCAGCATCAGGGTGTACTGCCGGACATCGATTACCCGTCGATCATCGACACCAAGGAAATCGGCGAGAGCGCCCTGCCGGAAGCCATGCCGTGGGACACCATCAAAGCGGCGATCAGGCCTTCGGTCGACCCGTTCAAACCGTATATCAGCCAGCTCAAATCCGAGCATGACGTGCGTACCGCCAAGGACGCAGAGTTCGTGTTCATTCGCGACAAGCTGGCCCTGGCGCAGAAACTGATGGCAGAAAAAACCGTCAGCCTCAATGAAGCCGACCGTCGTGCCCAGCACACCGACATCGAAGCCAAGCAACTGGCCATGGAGAATATCCGTCGCAAGGCCAAGGGCGAAGAGCCGCTCAAAGAGCTGAAGAAAGAAGACGAAGACGCCATCGCGGCCGAGCCGGACAAGACCAAGCCAGAAGACGACGCCTACCTGAGCGAGACCGGGCGCATTCTGCTGGACTACCTCAAGCTCAACACCGCGGTAGCCAAGCACTAAGATGGTGGCGATTTAATGCTGATGCTCTGCGGAGCGTCATCAAACAGTCATCATTCTGTCGTGAAATAAGGACCGGGCGTGCTCTCTTACCAAGAGCCCGCCCGGTCCTTTTTTTATCGCCAGAGATCGCCATGACCACAACAGAACAGCTGAGTGCGTTGAGTTCAATCCTGACTCAAAGCGGTTTGCACAGTCTGTTCCAGCCGATCATTTGCCTTTCTGAACGACGGATTCTGGGCTACGAAGCCCTCAGTCGGGGCCCGTCCAACAGCCCGCTGCACTCCCCTATTGCATTGTTTGCCGTCGCCCGCCAGGCCGGACGCTTGAGCGAACTGGAAATCGCCTGCCGTGAAAGCGCCTGTCGACGCTTCAATGAACAGCAACTGCCCGGCAAGCTGTTCCTCAACGTGTCCCCGGAATCCCTGCTCGAAGCCGCGCACCAACCCGGCCGCACCCTGCAACTGCTGGACGATTTCGGCATCCCGCCGAGCCAGGTCGTGATCGAACTCACCGAACAGACTCCCACCGACGATTTCGAGTTGCTGCAAACCGCCCTGCATCACTATCGGGCGATGGGTTTTTCCATTGCCCTGGATGACTTGGGTGCCGGCTATTCGAGTTTGCGCCTGTGGTCCGAGTTACGGCCGGACTATGTGAAGATCGACCGGCACTTCATCGATGGCATACACCAGGACGCCCTCAAGCGCGAATTCGTCGGCTCGATCCTGCAAATCGCCAAAGCCTCACGCGCACAGGTGATCGCCGAAGGCATCGAGTTGCCGGAAGAGCTCGCGGTGCTGACGGAAATGGGGGTCGACCTGGTCCAGGGCTATTTGCTCTGTCGACCGCAAGAGCATCCGCCCCGGGATGCCCGCCCCTTGATGCCGCGGCAGGACAACACCGCCGTGGTGTTGAACGACGAAGGCAGCGACCTCAGCGCCCTGCTCAACGACCAACCGGCGGTGGCGCGCGACACACCGACGGCCACCGTACTGGAAGCCTTCCGCCGCCAGGCCAATCTGAATTCGCTGGCGGTACTGGATGAGCACGGCCAACCGTGTGGCATCGTCCACCGCCATTCACTCTCCGACGCCCTGCTCAAGCCGTTTGCCACCGATCTGTTCGCCCGCAAACCCATCAGCCGCCTGATGAACGATGACTTCCTCGCCGTCGAGGTGAGCCAGTCACTGCAACAGGTCAGCCGCCTGATCACCAGCCGCGCCCGCCAACGCATCGAAGAAGATTTCATCATCACCCTCAACGGCGGCTACCTGGGCCTGGGCCGGGTGATCGACGTACTAAAACTGATTACCGAACTGAAAATCCAGCAAGCGCGCTACGCCAATCCCCTGACCCTGCTGCCAGGCAATGTGCCGATCCAGCAATGCCTGACGCGGCTGCTGCAACAGCAACGGGAATCGATGATCTGCTACGTCGACATCGACAGCTTCAAGCCCTTCAACGATATCTATGGTTACGGCCGTGGTGATGAAGTCCTGTTATGCCTGGCGCAATGCCTGAACGACCGCGTCGACCCATCCCGCGACTTCGTCGGCCATATCGGCGGCGACGACTTCTTGCTGGTGCTCGGCCCGGAAGACTGGCGCAAGCGTTTGAATCAGTTACTGGAGGACTTCCAGAGCCAGTGCCGACGCTTCTATCGCAGCGAACACCTGGAAGCCGGCTGCTTTATCGCGCCCAATCGCCAAGGCCTGCGCCAGGAGTTCCCCTTGCTGTCCCTGTCCATCGGCGTGGTGCATTTGCATCCACAGGTTTGCGGCCAACTCGATGCCAGCCAATTGGCCGAGATGGCGTCACAGGCTAAACACCACGCGAAGAATGTGCAGGGGTACAGCGTGCATTTAATCGACAGCCTGGCGGTGTCGGAGAAAGAGGATGTGCTGCTTGCCGGGCATCGATGAATGGTCTGACGCCATCGTGTCCCACAGGGGAGTGCTGAGTCACACGAATTGTGCGTCTTCAATAAATCCACTGTGGGAGCGAGCTTGCTCGCGATGCCGCCGACCGGAACAACACAATTTTGGGCTATAGCCCGTCATCTCGAGCCGCCAGCTCTTTGAGCTTGAGTTCGGCCAACGGATGCCCGGCCTTCGCTGCAATGCTCCAGAATCGCGCCGCTTCAGCCGGGTCCGGCGCCTTGCTCGGCGTCCCGGCGAGGCTGATCACCCCGACCTGATACGCCGCTTTGCCATCACCCGCCAATGCCGCCAGGCGCAGCAAGCGAATGCCCTCTTCGTGAGCGCCCAGACCGACGCCGCGAAAGGTCAGGATGTGGCCATAGAAGCTCTGAGCGTCGACATCGCCCAGGTTAGCCATACGGGCGAACTGGCCTTCGAGCCAACTCCAGCCACGCGGCTGTCGCACGAACCATTGCCAGTGAAAAAGCCGGCGTGCCAGCCAGTAACTGACCTGCGCCTTGAGTCGGAAAAACACTCAGGCCTCCGCCGACTCGGGGTACTCGTACTCGAACACGCGCACCACTTCCGAGGCATGCCAGGACGCGGCCGCGACGCCATCGGACGGCCCGGAAAATCGCCCGAGGCGCTCGACGCATTCAAAGAAACCGGTACGTGGCAGGCGGCTGGCGCCCTGGCTGATCACCAGCGAACTGCGCAGCGGTTGTTCGGCTTTGGCATCCAGTGCCGCCAGATGCTCGAGCGCGGCAGTCAGGGTTTGCATGGCGGGCGTTGGAAGCTGCAAACGCTCCAGCAATGCCCGATAGGTCAATAGATGACGCTGACGGCGCGCCTGGTCCAGCTCGCCCAGCAATCCGTCCCAATGTTGACGACTGATGCGTACGCTCACGATTCATCCCTCCACCCTGGCACCGTCAATTCCCAGGCCAGGCTTCGGCGGATGGCCGCGTCGGGCAGACGCTCGCCACTTTCGATCATGGCCAGATAAGACGGGCTGATGCCTACCGTGCGGGCCAGCGCCTCGATGGCGATGCCCTTCCCTTCGCGCAAACTGCGTAGTTGATCAAGACCTGGAAGAATCGGGTCCTGGGTTGTCGCAAGCGGCGCTGCGGCCGGACGCGACGGTGCTTCGTTAATGCCTGCTGCTTTCAGTAGAGCCTGATACTGAGCCCACGGCAGAACCGCATATTCGGGCTCGCCTTCGCGTGTAATTATCTGAATATCCATGACTACCCCGTAGGACAACAACACTTAGCGAGTCGGCACTTTTCCCTAGAAGTGTAATCCTAACAGCGGCCAAGGTCGCGGGGGGTATCTATCTGTGGCTGAGATTGAATCAGTTCAGTTCTTTTTCGGCCCCTGAAGCTGAAGTTGTTCAGGGGTATCGGGCAGGCGTTCGACCACGGCAAGCTTCTCTGGCATTTGACGTTTACGCCATTCGCGGAAAGCATTGAGTTCGTCATCGAGGACTTTCATCAACCAGGCCAGTACAGCGATGTCATCCAGCATGCCGAATACCGGAATGAAATCCGGAATCGCGTCCACCGGGCTGAGAAAATACATCAGGCCCGCCACGACCGACACCAGCGCTTTAGGGCTGATAGCCCGATATTCACCGCGCCAATAAGCCAGGCATAGTGCCTGCAACAGGCCCAGATCATCCTTGAGTTTGCCCAGCCGATTGCCTTGACTGGCACCTTTGCTAGCCACCGCGAACAGCAAGGTCGGCAAACGTCCACGAGCAAGCAGTCGTCCGGCCAATGGCAGGAAACGAGCAAAATTCCAGGGTGATTTCATCACGCCTCCCATGTAAATGTTATCCACACAAATTGTGGATAACCTTGTGAACAGAGCAGCTTTTCGTGGCTGAAAGCCCCGTTTCATAAGGGCCGAACTCAGATCGGGCGTTTTTTACCCATCTAAAAAAACCCAATATTTCATTGACTTGGCGATCTGGCGAGGTTAACACCGCTCCGACAATGTCTATGACTCCAGCCTGCTGCATCTGTTCGCTTTGTTTACCCGCGCCACACACCAGATGCAACAACGCCCCGCATTAGCGAGGCGTTGTTGTTAGAGCGGACGCTGATTACTTGGCAGCGTCTTCTTTTGCTGGATCCTTGATCCCCAGCAGTTCCAGGTCGAACACCAGCACCGAGTTGGCCGGAATCGCCGGGCTTGGGCTTTGTGCGCCGTAAGCCAGTTCGCTAGGAATGTACAGCTTGTACTTCTCACCGACGTGCATCAGTTGCAGGCCTTCAACCCAACCCGGAATCACGCCGCTAACCGGCAGATCGATCGGGCTGCCGCGCTCGACGGAGCTGTCGAAAACGGTGCCGTTGGTCAGCTTGCCGGTGTAGTGGACAGTCACTACATCAGTCGGCTTTGGCTGAGCGCCATCGGCTTTCTTGACGACTTCGTACTGCAAGCCCGAAGCGGTGGTCACGACGCCGGCTTTCTTGGCGTTTTCTTCGAGGAATTTCTTGCCGGCGGCTGCCGACTCTTCGCTCATCTTGGCCATACGCTCTTCGGCACGCTTTTGCAGCGCTGCGAAGGCTTCAACCAGCTCTTCATCTTTCAGTTTCTGTTCTTTCTTGCCGACGGCATCTTCGATGCCCTGGGCTACGGCTTTGGAATCCAGGTCATCCATGCCTTCCTGAGCCAGGCTCTTGCCCATATTCAGGCCAATGCCGTAGGAAGCCTTTTGCGCCGGGGTTTTCAGCTCTACGCTGGTCTGCGAGTCGCAACCCGCAAGTACCAGGCTAACCAGGGCCACCGCCGCCGCCAACCGATGCTGTTTCATGCTATTTCCTTGTTCATGCGCCTAAAGGGCAATCGAGTAAAGCCGCGAGCTTATCAGGCGGCCACGACCAATGGCTACCGGCATGAGAGCCGGAAATTTTGGATAAGTTCAGGTGTTTAAACGCTTTTCGGAGTGTAGATGATGAAACTTCCGTCATCAGACTTTCATAGACGCCGTTCTGCTACCTCACAATGTCTGGCGTAATGGCCACTTGCCGCCGATCTGGCACTGAGGCATAAAAGAATAATAATCGACAAGGATGTTCATCTTGCGCCTCTTCTTCCGTTTGCTGATGCTGATCGTAATCCTGGTCGGGCTGTGTCTGGCCGTGGTCCTGTACTATGTCGCCAACCCGAAACTGCCGGCCTGGTCACCTGCGCAACAGGTGCATTACCTAGACCAATGGAGCGATACCGACCGTCAGACCTACTACTTCACACCTCAGGGCACGCAGGTCAAAGGCCTGCACTACGATTGGTTCACGGCGCTTGAGCTGCCCTTCTCGCAGCAACGATTCGCCTCTCCTGAATACCTCGCACGCTTCGGCTTTTTAATCGATCCCAATCAGAAACCCACGCCGAACAACCCCGGAAATCTTCCGGTGGGCTTTGCCCGGCACCAAAATCCCGGAAGCGCGGATACGTTTCTGGATATTACCTGTGCCGCCTGCCATACCGGGGAACTGCGTTTCAAAGGCCAAGCCGTGCGCATCGATGGCGGTTCGGCGCAACATGTCCTGCCCTCGAGCGTGCCTACACTACAAGGTGGCAGTTTCGGACAAGCCTTGGTAGCGAGCCTGGCAGCGACTTATTACAACCCCTGGAAATTCGAACGTTTCGCACGTCAGGTGCTGGGGCAGGATTACGACGCCCGGCGCCAACAACTGCGCCAAGAATTCAAGGGTTCGCTCGATACTTTCCTGAAAGTGGCCTGGAACGACACCCATCGCGGGCTCTACCCGACTGAAGAAGGGCCGGGGCGTACGGATGCTTTCGGGCGCATCGCCAATGCCAGTTTCGGCGATGCCATTACCCCTGAAAATTATCGCGTAGCCGACGCCCCGGTGGACTAT
>Ga0302214_1000090_pt1 | contig 25354 bp, 22 predicted proteins | sample II_Fen_N1_3_FD_194584 | JGI IMG/M metagenome (GOLD analysis project Ga0302214, IMG submission 194584) | Peat permafrost microbial communities from Stordalen Mire near Abisko, Sweden - II_Fen_N1_3 | ecosystem: Environmental > Terrestrial > Soil > Wetlands > Permafrost | place: Sweden: Abisko... | reverse complement strand
GTTCAGGCCTTCGATGTAGTCCTGAGCGATTTTTTTCGGGCCAGACACCACCAGCCAGCCTGCGCGGTAACCGCAGGAGCGGTAGCTTTTGGACAGCGAATTGAAGGTCAGCGTCAGCACGTCGGTGGACAGGCTGGCCAGTGCCGTGTGCTTGACGCCGTCGTACAGCACCTTGTCGTACACCTCGTCGGCCAGAATCACCAGATTGTTTTCGCGGGCGATGTCGATGATGCCCTTGAGCAACTCGTCGGAATACAGCACGCCGGTCGGGTTGTTCGGGTTGATGACGACGATGGCCTTGGTGCGCGGCGTGATTTTGGCGCGGATGTCGTCCAGGCTGGGCATCCAGCCATTGTTTTCGTCGCAAATATAGTGAACCGGCGTGCCGCCCGCCAGACTGGTCGAAGCGGTCCACAGCGGGTAGTCGGGCGACGGCAGCAGCAGCTCGTCGCCGTTGTCGAGCAGCGCGTTGGTGGCCATCGAGATCAGCTCGCTGGCGCCGTTGCCGAGGTAAATATCGTCCAGCGTCACGCCCTTGATGCCCTGCTTTTGCGTCTCGTGCATCACCGCCTTGCGCGCCGCAAAAATGCCTTTGCTGTCGGAGTAACCGGCCGAAGCAGGCAGGTTGCGGATCATGTCCTGCTGGACTTCCTCGGGCGCGTCAAAACCAAACACCGCCAGATTGCCCAGATTGAGCTTGATGAGCTTTTGCCCTTCGTCTTCCATCTGCTTGGCCGCGTCCATGATGGGGCCCCGGATGTCGTAGAGCACATTGGCGAGCTTGGCGGACTTGGTGATCGGTTTCATGGCGCTTTTCAAAAAATAGTTGAACAGATCCGCCTCGCCAACTGCACGGGCCAAAGGGGAAAGCACAGTCGCAGGGACGCAGAATTCGGGCGGAATCTATAATTTGACCACATAAAACGCCCGTTTTTTTCTGGCACGCATCGGGCGGCCCTCATTGGCGCCTTGCCAGTTTGCCGAACTTCCACGCATCCCTTCCCCATGAAACTTCAACCAGACCGTCTCGATGTTCAATCCATTCTCGCCTACGGCCCCGGCTGGGTCGGGCTGGGTAGGCAGGGCATGGCTGAAAAAATCGACTACAGCATCGTCATCGGCTCACGCGGCGAGAAGTTTGCCTGGGACTGCGCCAGCTTTGAGGAACTCAGCGCAGCGCACTTCTCGCGCATTGCCGAATTGCAGCCGGAACTGGTGATTTTTGGCAGCGGAACGCGGCTGCGTTTTCCGCCACCGGCCTTTTTGCGCGACTTGATGGGCAGGCGCATCGGCGTGGAAACGATGGACACGCTGGCCGCTTGCCGCACCTACAACATTTTGGCGGGCGAAGGCCGCCATGTCATAGCCGCGCTGCTGATTGAGGCATAAGCGCCAGACGCCGGTAAACACCGGCCTTTGCGCGTAAAATATAGGGTTGCACTTGGCACCATGTCCAGGAATTGCGCCCACCGGCGCCCGATGGTAACGGGTAACGGGCAAGAGCCGCAACTCATTACAACTACTTTCGTCAGGGTCAACTCAGTATGGCAGTCGTCGTCAATAAACCGCTTCCCGAATTTGAATCGAACGCCACCGGCGGGCTCAAGGTTTCAAATCAAACGCATCTGGGCAAAGTCGTCGTACTGTACTTCTACCCCAAGGATAATACGCCTGGCTGCACCACCGAAGCCATGCAGTTCCGCGATCATTACAAAGATTTCGTCAAGGCGGGCGCCACCGTGTTCGGCGTCTCGCGCGACAACATGAAGTCGCACGACGAATTCAAGGCCAAACTTGAACTGCCGTTCGAGCTGGTTGCCGACACCGAAGAAAAAATGTGCCACATGTTCGGCGTCGTCAAGAACAAGATCATGTACGGCAAAAAGGTCAAGGGCATTGAGCGCAGCACCTTTTTGATCGGCGCCGACGGGCTGCTCAAAGAAGAGTGGCGCGGCCTGAAGGTTCCCGGCCATGTCGAGGATGTCCTCAAAGCGGTCAAGGCGCTGAAAAAACCTGCCTGAGCGCCCGCGCCAGTCCATTGGCCCTGCTCGCCTGATGCGCCATATGACTTGTGCATAATGGGTTCATGCCGCCGACCTTCGCGACTGCGCTCCCCCAAAAAGCTGCCTTGGTTTCAAGGCAGCTTTTTTTGTTCCTGAAACTTCATTAAAAGAGAGTTTTAAGCACTATGCCCCCTTTGCCCCCCGCCCCGACAAAACGTGCCGCCCTGCTCTCCCTGGATGCGCTGGAGGCTCCGGCCCGTGCGCCGTTAAAAGTCGCACGCAAAACGGGCCGCGCCGCCTCTGCCACCAAGCAGCCCGCCGCGCTGGCGCTGCCTGACAGCCGCCCCGTCGGCGAACTGGCCGTGGTTCAGGCCAAAAAGCAGCCCGTCAGCGCGCCTGTGGCCACGCCGGTTGCACCAGCAGCACCGGCTCGCCTTGAAAAACCGGCGGCCTCCCAGCCCCGGCCAGCGCCCGCCGCCAAGCCGAAGAAAACAAAATCCGCAGGCCCGACCAAGCTGTTCGTGCTCGACACCAACGTGCTGATGCACGACCCGATGTGCCTGTTCCGCTTTGAAGAGCACGACATCTTCCTGCCGATGATCGTCCTCGAAGAGCTGGACGGCCACAAAAAGGGCATGACCGAAGTCGCCCGCAATGCGCGCCAGACCAGTCGCACACTCGACGCGCTGGCCGGTGCCAACGACGCCGATATGGCCAAAGGCCTGAAGCTCGACACCACCGGCCACCCGGAAGCGGGCGGCAGCCTGTTCTTCCAGACCACAGTGCTCGACTACACGCTGCCAATCAGCCTGCCGCAGGGCAAGGCGGACAACCAGATCCTCGGCGTGGTTGCCGCGCTGCGCAAGGAATACGCGCCGCGTGAAGTGGTGCTGGTGTCCAAGGACATCAACATGCGCGTCAAAGCGCGCGCGCTCGGCTTGGCCACCGACGACTACAAAAACGACAAGGTGCTCGAAGACAGCGACCTGCTCTACTCCGGCGCGCTGGCCCTGCCGCCGGACTTCTGGACGCGCCAGAGCAAGACCATCGAAAGCTGGCAGCAAGGCAGCAGCACCTTCTACCGCATCAGCGGCCCGATTGTGCCCAGCCTGCTGATCAACCAGTTTGTCTTTTTTGAGTCCCCCGGCGAGCCTTCGCTGTACGCCCGCATCACCGAGATTCAGGGAAAGACAGCGGTGCTGAAAACCCTCAAGGACTACACGCACCTGAAAAACGCCATCTGGGGCGTGACCATGCGCAACCGCGAACAGAACTTCGCGATGAACCTGCTGATGGACCCGGAAGTCGATTTCGTCACGCTGGCCGGCACGGCGGGCACCGGCAAGACGCTGATGGCGCTGGCCAGCGGCCTGACGCAGGTGCTCGACGACAGGCGCTACACCGAAATCATCATGACGCGGGCCACGGTCTCGGTGGGCGAGGACATCGGCTTTCTGCCCGGCACCGAAGAAGAAAAAATGGGCCCGTGGATGGGCGCGCTCGACGACAACCTCGAAGTGCTGGGCAAGACCGAAGGCGGTGGCTCCGGCGAATGGGGCCGCGCCGCGACCAACGAGCTGATCCGCTCGCGCATCAAGGTGAAAAGCATGAACTTCATGCGCGGACGCACCTTTTTGAACAAGTACGTCATCATCGACGAGGCGCAAAACCTGACGCCCAAGCAGATGAAAACCTTGATCACCCGCGCCGGGCCGGGCACCAAAATTGTCTGCATGGGCAATCTGGCGCAGATCGATACACCTTACCTGACCGAAGGCTCGTCGGGCATGACGTTTGCGGTGGACCGCTTCAAGGGCTGGCCGCACAGCGGCCACATCACGCTGGCACGCGGCGAGCGCTCGCGCCTAGCCGATTTCGCCAGCGAAGTGCTTTAACTCCATCGGCAAAACGCAGCGGCGGACAAAACGCCCGCCACTCGCAAAAAAGCCAGGTCATCAAACCTGGCTTTTTTTATCCTCAAGACGCTGGCGAGGCAGGGATTGACTGACAAGTCGCAAACTTGCACATCAAAATGCGTCAAAAATTAGACACGCAACGAAAAAAGGACTTGGCCGTTAAGCCAAGTCCTTTTTTGAATTTATTGGTGGGCGATGCAAGTTTCGAACTTGCGACCCCTGCAGTGTGAATGCAGTGCTCTACCCCTGAGCTAATCGCCCCAACCGTTCAGATTTCTATTATATGCTGGTTTCTGGCTGTTTTTCAATCATTCGCCAAACAGTTTTTTTCTTGCTCGATTCATCGATACCGTCCAGCGTTTTTTCGTGCTCGCTGATCTCCTGTGCGTCGGCCTGCAGCACCGGCAAGTCAAAGCGACTCAGGTCAATCACCGGCAGGCTCTCGCCCTGCTGTGTCTGAGCGCCCTCGTCCATCACCAGGCTGTTCTGGCCGCGCGTCAGGTTGATATACACATCAGCCAGCAGCTCGGCGTCCAGCAGCGCGCCGTGCAGCGTGCGGCCTGAGTTATCCACTTCGAGTCGGTCGCACAGCGCGTCGAGCGAATTGCGTTTGCCCGGAAACAGCTCTTTGGCCATCACCAGGGTGTCGGTCACTTTGCGCACGCATTGCTTGAGCGGCGGCTGGCCGATGAGTTCGAGTTCTTTGTTTAAAAAACCCACGTCGAAAGGCGCGTTATGAATGATCACCTCGACGCCCTGCAAGTAAGCCAGCAAATCGTCCGCCACGGCGGCAAACTTGGGCTTGTCTTTCAAAAACTCGTTGCTGATGCCGTGAATCCTGAGCGCGTCTTCGTGGCTGTCACGCTCGGGGTTGAGGTAAAAATGCCGGTTGTTGCCGGTGAGCTTGCGCGCCACCAACTCGACGCAGCCGATTTCAATGATCCGGTCGCCGTTTTGCGGGGACAGGCCGGTGGTTTCCGTGTCTAAAACGATCTGGCGCATGGCAGCGGTTCAGTGGTTTTCTTTGGCGTGGTTGATGGAGTATTTGGGAATCTCCACCGTCACGTCGCTTTGCGCCAGAAACGCCTGGCAGCTCAGGCGCGAGTTCGGCTCCAGCCCCCAGGCGCGGTCGAGCAGGTCTTCTTCGCTTTCGTCCAGCTCGTTGAGCGTGTTGAAACCCTGGCGCACGATGATATGGCAGGTGGTGCAGGCGCAACTCATGTCGCAGGCGTGCTCGATGTTGATTTTGTGGTCGAGCATGGCCTCGCAGATCGACGTGCCCGCAGGCGCGGTGATTTCAGCGCCTTGCGGACAGTACTCGGGATGCGGCAGGATTTTGATGATGGGCATGGTGTCAGTTTCTGGTTGAGAGGAAAGGATGAGCGCCTGCGCGTCAGACTGACTCGATGTTTCTGCCGGCCAGGGCTTTTTGAATGCCCCGGTTCATGCGCTGGGCGGCGAAGGATTCCGTGCCCTTGGCCAACGCCTGCGTGGCCGCTTCGACGCCAGCGGCGTCGGCGTGTATGCGCGCCTGGGCCAGGTCGGCCATCAGGCGCTCGATCTGGCCCAGCTCGTCGGCGTCCAGCAAATCGACATCGGCTGCCAGCGCGCTGGTCGTCGCCAGAATCATGCGGTCGGCATCGACCTGGGCTTCGGCCAAGGCGCGGGCGGCCATGTCCTGCTTGGCGGTCAAAAAGCTGTCCTGCAGCATGCGGGCAATCTCCTCGTCGGACAGGCCGTAAGACGGTTTCACGTCGATATGCGCCTGCACGCCGCTGATTTGCTCGTGCGCGTTGACGCTGAGCAGGCCGTCGGCATCGACGGTGAAGGTCACGCGGATGCGCGCCGCGCCCGCCACCATCGGCGGAATGCCGCGCAGCTCAAAGCGCGCCAGGCTGCGGCAGTCGGCGACCAAATCGCGCTCGCCCTGCACCACATGCAGCGCCAGCGCCGTCTGGCCGTCTTTGTAGGTGGTGAAATCCTGCGCCATCGCGGTCGGAATGGTCTGGTTGCGCGGCACGATACGCTCGACCAAGCCGCCCATCGTTTCAATGCCGAGCGACAGCGGAATCACGTCGAGCAGCAGCAAGTCGTCGCCGCCCTGGTTGCCGATCAGCTGGTTGGCTGAAATCGCCGCGCCCAGCGCCACCACTTCATCCGGGTTCAAATTGGTCAGCGGCTCGCGGCCAAAGAAGCTGGCGACGGCTTTGCGCACCTGCGGCATGCGGGTCGAGCCACCGACCAGCACGACGCCCTTGATCTCGTCCTTGGCCAGATTGGCGTCGCGCAGCGCCTTGCGCACGGCGGCCAGCGTGCGCTGCGTCAGGTGCGCGCAGGCGGTCTCGAAATCGGCGGCCTGCATCTCGAAATGGATGGAGGCCTTGCTCAGCTGAACAAAGAACGGCGCGCTTTCGGCCGCCGACAGCGCCTCCTTGCAGGCGCGTGCGGCTTTTTGCAGCGCCGCCTTGTCCGAGGCGCTCAGCGTGTCGGCGCCCAGACCGGCCCGGGCCAGCACGCAATCGACCAGCGCCCGGTCGTAGTCGTCGCCACCGAGCGCGGAGTCGCCGCCGGTGGCCACGACTTCAAACACGCCCTGCGTCAGGCGCAGGATCGAAATGTCAAACGTGCCGCCGCCCAGGTCATAGACGGCGTAAATGCCTTCGCTGGCGTTGTCCAGCCCGTAGGCGATGGCGGCAGCGGTTGGCTCGTTGAGCAGGCGCAGCACGTTCAGGCCCGCCAGCTGCGCTGCGTCCTTGGTCGCTTGGCGCTGGGCATCGTCGAAATAAGCCGGCACGGTGATGACGGCGCCATCAATGTCGTTGTCGAAGGTGTCTTCGGCGCGCTGGCGCAGCGTGGCGAGGATTTCGGCGCTGACTTCGACCGGGCTTTTTTCGCCGGCCACCGTCTGCAGCGTGACCATGCCCGGCTTGTCGATGAACTGGTAAGGAAACTGGCTGTGCTTGCCGATGTCGCCCAGGCCACGTCCCATCAGCCGCTTGGCTGACGAAATGGTGTTGACCGGGTCTTGCACCTGCGCGGCCAGCGCGTCAAAACCGATCTGGCGGCCATTGGCGCTGAGGTAGCGCACGACGCTGGGCAGCAGCACGCGGCCCTGCTCGTCGGGCAGGCATTCGGCCACGCCGCTGCGCACGCTGGCGACCAGCGAATGGGTGGTACCCAGGTCAATGCCAATGGCGATGCGCCGGGCGTGCGGGTCAGGCGTCTGGCCGGGTTCGGAGAGTTGCAAAAGTGCCATGCGCTTGTCTTTCAGGCTTCCAGCCGGTCAATGCGCGCATCGACCTCGCTGGCAAAACGCTCGATGAACATCAGGCTTCTGACCTGCCGGGCCGCTTCGGCAAAATCGCGGGCCGCGTCCAGCGACTGGGCGATTTTGTCCATCTGGGCGTGCTCGCTGGCGCGGGTCTGGGCGGCGATTTTTTCCAGATCGCCAACGGTTTTGGCCTCTTCCAGGGCTTCGCGCCATTCCATTTGCTGCATCAGGAACTGCGTCGGCATGGCGGTGTTGTTTTCCGCGTTGATGGGCGCGCCGTTCAGCTCGCACAGGTAGCTGGCGCGCGCCAGCGGATTTTTCAGGCGCTGATACGCCTCGTTGATGCGCACCGACCACTGCATCGCCACGCGCTGGGCGGCGGCGCCCTGGGCGGCGAACTTGTCCGGGTGCGCTTCGCGCTGCAGCTCTTTCCAGCGCGCATCCAGCGCGGCGCGGTCCTGCGAAAACTGCAGCGGAATGCTGAAAAGCTCAAAGTCGTTGGATTGAAGATTCAAATTCATATATCAAATCAGGAAAATAAAAAAGCCGCCAGCACAGTCAGTGAGGGCGACTTTGAAAAAATTAACACCAAAGACGTCGGCACGGCGCGGCGCCGTCAGGCTGCGCCCTCAAACCCGGAAGCTCTCGCCGCAGCCGCAGCGGTCGCGCTCATTGGGGTTGAGGAACTTGAAACCCTCGTTCAAGCCCTCGCGCACAAAATCGAGCTGGGTGCCGTCAATGTAAGCCATGCTTTTCGGATCGACCAGCACCTTGACGCCGTTGTCTTCAAACACCACGTCTTCGGGCGCAATCTCGTCCGCATATTCGAGCTTGTAAGCCAAGCCCGAGCAGCCGGTGGTCTTGACGCCCAGGCGCACGCCGACGCCCTTGCCGCGCTTGGTCATGTAGCGGGTTACGTGGCGGGCAGCAGCGTCGGTAAGGGTAACGGACATTGGAATGGGCTCGAAAAATGGGACAGGTGAATCAGCGTCAGAAGACGGCTTTGGCTTTTAGGCGGCGGCGGACAGGTGCTTTTGCTTGTAGTCGTTGACGGCGGCCTTGATGGCGTCTTCGGCCAGGATGGAGCAGTGAATTTTCACTGGCGGCAGCGCCAGTTCTTCGGCAATTTCGCTGTTTTTGATGCTGGCGGCCTGGTCAAGCGTTTTGCCCTTGACCCATTCCGTCACCAGCGAACTGGACGCAATCGCCGAGCCACAGCCGTAGGTTTTGAAACGCGCATCTTCGATCACGCCGGTCACCGGGTTGACCTTGATTTGCAGCTTCATCACGTCGCCGCAGGCGGGCGCGCCGACCATGCCGGTGCCGACTTCGTCGTCGTCTTTTTCAAACGAGCCGACGTTGCGGGGGTGTTCGTAGTGGTCCACCACTTTTTCACTGTAGGCCATTGAATTAACTCCTGAAAATTGTGTAGATAAGGCAAAGTGCCTGTCGGTTTAGTGCGCCGACCACTGGATGGTGGACAGGTCCACGCCATCCTTGAACATTTCCCACAGCGGCGACAGATCGCGCAGCTTGGCGACGTTTTCCTTGATCGTGGCGACGGCGTAGTCGATTTCCTCTTCGGTCGTCCAGCGGCCAATCGTCATGCGCAGGCTGCTGTGCGCCAGCTCGTCGCTGCGGCCCAAGGCGCGCAGCACATAGCTGGGCTCCAAGCTGGCCGAGGTGCAGGCCGAGCCGCTGGAAACCGCCAGCCCCTTGATGCCCATGATCAGCGACTCGCCTTCGACGAAGTTAAAGCTCATGTTCAGGTTGTGCGGCACGCGCTTGTCGGCGTGGCCGTTCAAAAAGACTTCTTCGACGCCTTCAAAACCGGCCAGCATGCGCTCGTGCAGGGCGCGGATGCGCTTGTTTTCTTCGTGCATCTCGGCCTTGGCGATGCGATAAGCCTCGCCCATGCCGACGATCTGGTGCGTCGGCAGCGTGCCCGAACGCATACCGCGCTCGTGACCGCCGCCGTGCATTTGCGCTTCGAGGCGCACGCGGGGCTTGCGCCGCACGTACAGCGCGCCTATGCCCTTGGGGCCGTAGGTTTTGTGCGAAGTCAGGCTCATCAGATCGACCGGCAGGCTGGCCAGATCAATATCGACCCGGCCGGTGGCCTGCGCCGCGTCCGAATGGAAAATGATGCCCTTCTCGCGGCACAGCGTGCCAATCGCAGGCAAGTCCTGAATCACGCCGATTTCGTTGTTGACGAACATCACGCTGACCAAAATCGTGTCAGGGCGAATCGCCGCCTTGAGCACGTCCATATCCAGCATGCCGTCTGGCAAAACATCCAGATAGCTGACTTCAAAGCCCTGACGCTCCAGCTCGCGGCAGGTGTCCAGCACCGCCTTGTGCTCGGTCTTGACGGTGATGATGTGCTTGCCCTTGCTTTTGTAGAAGTGGGCCGCGCCCTTGAGCGCCAGGTTGTTCGACTCGGTCGCGCCGCTGGTCCAGACGATTTCGCGCGGGTCGGCGCCAATCAGGGCGGCGACTTGCTCGCGGGCCTTTTCAACGGCGGCTTCGGCTTCCCAGCCCCAGGCGTGGCTGCGGGAAGCGGGGTTGCCAAAATGCTCGCGCAACCAAGGAATGATGGCGTCCACCACCCTAGGGTCGCAAGGATTGGTCGCGCTGTAGTCCATGTAAATCGGAAAATGTGGGGTATCCATTTGACAGGCTCTTTCGTTCAGGATTTTGAAAAGGCATTGCCCAAGGCAAACACGGAGTTGGGCGCATTGACCCGCATCGGCTTGGCCACCGGGGCGGCAAACACGGCTTTTTTCACCTGCGGCGTGCTTTCAACGACTACGCCTTTGGCGAGCTGCTCATCGACCAGCTTTTGCAGCGTCACGGAATCGAGAAACTCCACCATGCGGCTGTTCAGCGAGGACCACAGATCGTGCGTCATGCAACGGTTGCCCTCGCCGTGGCAGTTTTCCTTGCCGTTGCACTGGGTGGCGTCAATCGGCTCATCGACCGAGACGATAATGTCGGCCACCGTGATGTCAGCGGCCTTGCGGCCCAGCGTGTAGCCGCCGCCGGGGCCACGGGTGGATTCGACCAGCTCATGGCGGCGCAGCTTGCCGAACAACTGCTCCAGATAGGACAGGGAAATCTGCTGGCGCTGGCTGATCGCGGCCAAGGTGACTGGGCCATTGTTCTGGCGCAGCCCCAAGTCGATCATCGCGGTGACCGCAAAGCGGCCTTTGGTGGTGAGACGCATAACAAGCTCCTTCGCTTGACTGTCATTTGATCCTGAAAGCGTGTGACTGTCAGGAAAATTTCCTTCAACTGCCGGACTCAATCCGGGCAACAGCTGCAGGTCTTCGGGAAATAAATTAATTCCTGACTGTTTTCGTCAAGTATAGCATAAACCCTGATTTTTCAATGGACTGTACGCCAGAAGCAAGGGTAATCCCTAGATCTGGCGCTTTTATCAGGCAGCGGGTGACACCGACTGCACATTGTCCTCCCCCGGTGCGCCAAACGCCTGCGCCTTCAGCACATGGAGCTGGTCGCGCACCCCGGCGGCCTTTTCAAACTCCAGGTTTTTCGCATGCTCGATCATCTGCTTTTCCAGGCGCTTGATCTCGCGGGCGATGTCTTTTTCGCTCATGTCCTCGACGCGGGCTTTTTGCAGCGCCAGTTGCGAGAGTTTTTCCGCTTCCTGACCGGACTTTTCGCTGTACACGCCGTCAATCAAATCCTTGATGCGCTTGACGATGCTGCGCGGCGTGATGCCATTTTCCAGATTGAAAGCGATTTGTTTGGTGCGCCGCCGCTCGGTTTCGCCGATGGCTTTTTTTATCGACTCGGTGACGCGGTCGGCGTACAAAATCGCCCGGCCATTGAGGTTGCGCGCCGCCCGGCCAATCGTCTGGATCAGGCTGCGCTCGGAGCGCAAAAAGCCTTCTTTGTCCGCGTCCAGAATGGCGACGAGCGAGACTTCGGGAATGTCCAGCCCCTCGCGCAGCAGGTTGATGCCGACCAGCACATCAAACGCGCCCAGCCGCAGGTCGCGCAGGATTTCCACCCGCTCCACCGTGTCCACATCGCTGTGCAGGTAGCGCACCTTGACGCCGTTTTCGCCGAGATAGTCGGTGAGCTGCTCGGCCATGCGCTTGGTCAGCGTGGTGATCAAAACGCGCTCGTTTTTTTCCACCCGGATGCGGATTTCCTGCAGCACGTCATCGACCTGGTCGGTGGCCGGGCGCACTTCGACCTGCGGATCGACCAGCCCGGTCGGGCGCACCAGTTGCTCGACAACCTGGCCGGAATGCTCTTTTTCATAAGCGGCGGGCGTGGCCGAGACAAACACCGCCTGGCGCATCTTGGCCTCGAATTCCTCGAATTTCAGCGGGCGGTTGTCCAGCGCGCTGGGCAGGCGAAAGCCGTATTCGACCAGCGTGGTCTTGCGCGAGCGGTCGCCGTTGTACATGGCGCTGAGCTGGCCGATCATGACGTGGCTCTCGTCCAGAAACATCACCGAGTCTTTCGGCAGATAGTCGCACAGCGTCGAGGGCGCCGAGCCCGGCGGCGACGCGCTCAGATGGCGGGTGTAGTTTTCAATGCCCTTGCAGTGGCCGATTTCGTTCAGCATTTCCAGGTCGAAGCGGGTGCGCTGCTCAATGCGCTGAGCTTCCACCAGCTTGCCGTCGGCGATGAACTGGGCGACACGCTCGGACAATTCAAGCTTGATGGTTTCGACAGCGGCCAACACCTTGTCGCGCGGCGTCACGTAATGGCTTTTCGGATAGACGACAAAACGCGGAATCTTCTGCTTGATGCGCCCGGTCAGCGGGTCCAGCAGTTGCAGCGATTCGATTTCGTCGTCAAACAGCTCGATACGCAGCGCCAGCTCGGAGTGTTCCGCCGGAAAAATGTCGATCACGTCGCCGCGCACTCTAAAAGTGCCGCGTGAAAAATCCACGTCGTTGCGGCTGTACTGCATGCGAATCAGCCGCGCAATCACGTCGCGCTGGCCCATCTTGTCGCCGGTGCGGGCGATAAAACGCATCTGCGTGTAATCCTCCGGCGCGCCGATGCCGTAGATGGCGCTGACCGTCGCGACGATGATGGTGTCGCGCCGCTCCAGCACGCTTTTGGTGGCCGACAGGCGCATCTGCTCGATGTGCTCGTTGATGGCCGAGTCTTTTTCGATGAACAAATCGCGCTGCGGCACATAGGCTTCGGGCTGGTAGTAGTCGTAATAGCTGACGAAATACTCCACCGCGTTCTTCGGGAAAAACTCGCGGAATTCGCTGTACAGCTGCGCCGCCAGCGTCTTGTTCGGCGCAAACACGATGGCCGGGCGGCCCAGGCGCGCAATCACATTGGCCATCGTGAAAGTCTTGCCCGAGCCGGTCACGCCCAGCAGCGTCTGGAACACCTCGCCGTCGTTGATACCCGCCACCAGTTGATTGATGGCCTCGGGCTGGTCGCCTGCGGGCGGGTACGGCTGGAACAGCTCAAACGGCGAATCGGGAAAACGCACGAACTGGCCCGCGCCGCTTGAATTGGCCAAATCGGCTGAATCGTCTGAATTGGCTGAATCACTCATCACTGGCACCACTTTCGGCATGAAAACCCCAATCAAGCCCCGCTAAAATTCAGGGCAACCAAGCACCTTACGACATTCGGGCGAAAATTGGAAATGCAATGCCGCCCGGCTGAACACTTTTGAACATTTTTCTACCCGGCGCCCCAAACCGGCTCTCTGCCTTGTCGAGGCAAATTTTTTAACTTCTGAGGATCTTCCATGTCTTTGTTTACCGCCGTCGAAATGGCCCCCCGCGACCCGATTCTGGGCCTGAACGAGCAATTCAATGCCGACACCAACCCCGCCAAGGTCAACCTCGGCGTCGGCGTGTACTACGACGACAACGGCAAGCTGCCCCTGCTCGAATGCGTTCAGATCGCTGAAAAGCAGATGATGGAAACGCCCAAGCCACGCGGCTACCTGCCGATTGAAGGCATTGCCGCCTACGACGCCGCCGTCAAAGGGCTGGTGTTTGGCATGGACAGCGAGCCCGTCACCTCTGGCCGCGTCGCCACGGTGCAGTGCATCGGCGGCACCGGCGGTCTGAAAGTCGGCGCCGACTTCTTGAAGCGCCTGAACCCCAACGCCACCGTGCTGATCAGCGACCCAAGCTGGGAAAACCACCGCGCGATTTTCAACAACGCCGGTTTCCCGGTGGAAACCTACCCCTACTACGATGCCGCCACCCGTGGCATCAATTTCGACGGCATGCTGGCCGCGCTGAACGCCGCGCCTGCAGGCACCATCGTGGTGCTGCACGCCTGCTGCCACAACCCGACCGGCTACGACATCACCAGCGCGCAGTGGGATGAAGTCGTCGTCGCCGTGAAGGCGAAAAACCTCGTCGCCTTCCTCGACATGGCTTACCAGGGCTTTGGCTACGGCCTGAGCGAAGACGGCGCGGTGATCAACAAGTTCGTTGCCGCCGGTCTGGACTTTTTCGTCTCCACCTCGTTCTCCAAGAGCTTCAGCCTGTACGGCGAGCGCGTGGGCGGCCTGTCGGTGCTGTGCGAAAGCAAGGAAGAAGCCGACCGCGTGTTGAGCCAGCTCAAGATCGTGATTCGCACCAACTACTCGAACCCGCCCACGCACGGCGGCGCGGTGGTGGCAGCCGTTCTGGGCAACCCCGAGCTGCGCGCCCTGTGGGAAAAGGAACTGGGCGAAATGCGCGTGCGCATCAAGGCCATGCGCCAAAAGCTGGTCGATGGCCTGAAAGCCGCTGGCGTGCAGGAAGACATGAGCTTCATCACCACGCAAATCGGCATGTTCAGCTACTCCGGCTTGACGAAAGACCAGATGGTGCGCCTGCGCAATGAATTCGGCGTCTATGGCACCGACACGGGCCGCATGTGCGTGGCCGCGCTGAACAGCAAGAATATTGATTATGTTTGCGCTTCGATTGCCAAGGTGATTTAAATTGCCGCTGGCCGTTTGATAACGGCTTGTTGTGAATGAAAAAAGCCAGTTCGGTTATGCGGACTGGCTTTTTTTATATAAAATTTCTTGTCTATAAAGACATACTATTGACGTATTCACAAATATTAAACAATACGATTCTTTTTTATACAAAATAATTTCATCCAGAAAATTTAGCATCTGATTTATTAAAAAATATCACCTACACAATACGGAAAATCCTCCCGCAGTAAATAAATATTTACTAAGCAACAGTCAAAGTAAAAACCGCCACGCATTTAATTAATCAAGATGATACATAATTATATAACGCAACCAATCTTTACACGAAAACACATCGATAAATACCACCCATACTTACTGCAACAAATTGCAAAATATTTTTAAAATTTAGCATTAATTTATTAAACTCATGATTAATGATTTTACATTTGACTATGGCCAACTCTACAACCCGAACCTCATTGGCCTACCCATAACAGATGGTAGCTTTACAGATGAGAATAATAATCTACCCCTTTGGAAAAATAATAGGAGGGCATCTCTTGGGCAATCCGTTGAAGTAGTTGATCCATTCAATCGAAAAATTGGATCTTTTTCAAGCTATCGGGAACCATTCATGGCTAGTGCAAAGGAGTTTATTGCCACAGCCCGAAGGGCGCCGACAAGAAATAGAGGAGGCACCGTATCAGATTTTTCAAGTTGGATTTATTCCCTGTATGTGAAGCGCAAGTTAGAAAGCCAATTAATTCAGGGGAAAATCGATGAAAAGGCAGTTTTATCTAAGAAGATCGACATCTCTTCCAAAAATTTCGCACTAACTCATCCTTTTGAGTGGACACTAGTTCACAATGGAATTACTGAGGATATAGCTCAGAAACCATACGAAATTTCATCACTAATAGTGGATGGCCGCCCACTTAGAGCAAGTCCTGATTTACTTTTTCGGAATGGGCTTCATACTGCAATCATTGTAGAAATTAAATCCACACTTCACGATATACCATCAAATCTATGGCCTAACGTTTGGGCGCAATTATGGGCTTATTCTAAAATTGATTTTATTAGGGATTTTAATAAGGTAGTCGTTGTGGGAGAAATTTGGGGACGATATGGTGATGTAATGTATTTAAGAAAATCAGTCAAAAATGACCCTAGGCGCAAAAACTTTGATGATTTTTTTCAAGAGCTATTCAATATTTACTCAAATTAACTTGAGCACTTTCTCTCATGTTTCTTGTCTTTATTTGGCTCATCTGATGCAATTAAATTATTAAACTAATTTATTTATTGCATCAGATTTACACATTTAGGCGTAGATAGGGTTAACGAAGCGTAAACCGAAATTTCCGTTCGTTGAGGGTATCTGTCGGGTTACGCTTCGCTAACCCGATCTACCAATACCCGAGCAACGAATAGAAGCCCGTTGCTCAGCGCTTGCGCGCCAGCCGCACGATCAGCGCCAGCGACAGCAGGCCGATGCCCACAAAGCAGACAAACGACCAGTTGGCAATCGAGCCGCCGAGAAACGTCCACTCAATCGCGCTGCAGTCGCCGCTGCCTTTGAACAGCATCGGAATCACTCGCTTGAGCGGGAAGGTTTCGATCATGCCGTACAGGTCGCGCCCGCAGGAGGCGACTTCTGGCGGATACCACTGCAAAAAGCTCTGGCGCGCCGCGACAAAAGCGCCGGAACCGGCCAGCAGCACCATGACGCCAGCGCCCGCCATCAGCCCGCCTTTTTTGCCTGTGATGGCCGCCGTCAGGCCCGCCACCAGTGCGACCAGCACCAGCGCGTAACGCTGCACGATGCACATCGGGCACGGCTCCAGCCCCACGACATGCTGCAGGTACAGGCCAAAAGCCAGCAGCGCGATACAGGTTACCGACACCAGCGCCAGCAGGCGGCGGGGTGCGTCCAGCAAATTCAACAAGTTAACAAGCATTTGAGTCCTTCACCAACATCAAAAAAATACACGAAGTTACCAATGGATGATTGTCCTGCGGAATAAGTTCCGGCTCAGGCCGTCTCATCGATCAGCAATTCGCCGCGCATGTGCTTGCCCATGAAGTCGAGAAAGCTGCGCACCGCTGGCACCTGCCCCCGGCGCGTCGGAAACACCGCATGCACCCGGCCCGGCCGCAGCACCCAGCCGGGCAGCACCGGCACCAGCAACTGCGCCTGCAGTTCGGCCTGGCTCAGCGTGGCGGGCAAAAAGCTGATGCCGGTGCCCGCCAGCACCGCCAATTTCAGCGTCTGCAAGTCGTCGGCGACGTAGCGCGGCTGGTGCTGGAAGACAAATTCCTGCCCGTCCGGCCCGAGCAGCACCCAGCTGCAGCGCCCGTCCATCACCGCCATCGCCACCGTGTCCAGCCGGGCCAAATCTTCCGGACCGGACGGCACGCCCTGGCGGCGCAATTGCTCGGGGCTGGCCAGCAGATAGCTGCAAGTCGCGCCCAACTGCTTGACGACCAGACTGCCGCTGTCGTCCAGCGTGGAGCGCACGCGCAGCGCGATGTCAATGCCTTCTTCGACCAGATCGACGATGCGGTTCGTCACCCGCATGTCGATTTTGACCTGCGGGTGCAGCGCCAAGTAGCGCGGCACCAGGTAGCCCAGCGTGCTTTGCGCCAGCGTGACCGGGCAGGAAATGCGCAGCGTGCCGCGTGGCTCGGCCTGCATGTGCGCCACGGCCTCTTCGGCGGCCAGCGCTTCCTCGCGCATGGCGCTGCAGTGGCGCAGGTAGATTTCGCCCACCGCCGTCAGCGAGAGCTTGCGCGTCGTGCGCTGCAGCAGGCGCACGCCCAGCCGCGCCTCCAGCTCGGCCACGCGGCGCGACAGGCGCGACTTGGGCAAACCGAGCGTGCGCCCGGCGGCGGCAAAACCGCCCCGCTCCACCACTTCGGCGAAATACAGCATGTCATTGAGGTCTTGCATGGGCTCAAATCTCCTGATTCCTGATGTGCGTTGAGTTGGACGGCTTGATTGTCTCGCACACAGGACAATCAAATGCAATTTCAGCTACTTATCAAAGACTCGCTCCGCCAGCACAATCTATCCATCACCACTTCTTTTTCAGGAACGCACCATGACCAAGCTTCTCCACATTGATTCCAGCATCCTCGGCGGCAACTCGGTGTCGCGCCAGTTGACGGCCCAGATCGTCGCCTCGTGGCGCGCCGCCCATCCGGCCACCGAAGTCAGCTACCTCGACCTGGCCGTGGACACGCCCAGCCACCTGTCGGCCGAATCGCTGGGTTTCCGCGTGGCGCCCGGCGCGGCGGAACTGACCGACGTGCAAAAGCGCGAAAACGCCATTTCCGAAGCACTGGTGTCGCAATTCCTGGCCGCCGACGTGGTCGTGATTGGCGCGCCGCTGTACAACTTCAGCATCCCGACCCAGCTCAAGGCGTGGATTGACCGCATTGCGCAAGTGGGCCGCACCTTCAAATACACCGAAAAAGGCCCGATGGGCCTGGCAGGCGGCAAAACGGTGATCGTGGCCTCGACCCGTGGCGGCGTGTATTCGACCAGCGACGCAGGCAACGCGATGGAGCACCAGGAAAGCTTCCTGAAGACAGTGTTCGGCTTTGTGGGCGTGACCGACGTGCGCTTTGTGCGCGCCGAAGGCCTGGCAATGGGCGAAGCGGCCAAAGCGGCGGCACTGGCAGCGGCGCAGGCGGATACCGTGGTACACACGCAGAGCGCGGCGAACCAGTCGGAGGCGGCTTTGGCGGCTTGAGGGTTTTGCTGCGTTGATGAAAGAAGCCCGCGAAAGCGGGCTTTTTTCATGGAACTCATGCTTCATGGGGCAAGCTCAAAAAAGCTAAACTTCAATGACAAAACCTTTTTATTAAACAAAACAGTCTTTTAAAATCAATGACTTACGGAAGTTCCCCTGCTTAATTAGAATTGAAATTCTTCAATGAAATCAAGGACTTACATCGAATTCATACCACGCTCTAAACAAGCTACAACCTAAATTTTCCACAAATGAAATCGACCACGTTCCGCTTTATCGACCTTTTTGCCGGCCTGGGGGGCTTCCATGTCGCCTTGGAGCAGTTGGGCGGCGAGTGTGTTTTTGCTGCCGAATGGAAAGAGCATCTTAGAGATCTCTATAAAGAAAATCATGGCGTTTATCCAGCTGGGGATATCACTCAAGTTGAGCCATCTGCAATACCCGATCATGATGTATTGACTGCAGGATTTCCATGCCAACCTTTTTCCAAGGCGGGTGAACAACTTGGTTTTGAATGCACTAAGCAAGGCAACCTTTTCTTCAATGTGGAAGCAATACTGAGAGAAAAACGCCCTAATTTCTTCATTCTTGAAAATGTTCCAAATTTATTAAATCACGATGGAGGTAGGACATGGATTGAAATACAACGACTACTAGGTTTGGATGGATTAGGATATCACATTAAATCCCAGAGATTATCTCCACACAATTTCGATATTCCACAAATTCGAGAACGAGTATACATAGTTGGCTCAAAAAATCCACTGGATAATTTTAGATGGCCAGAAAAAAATGATCTCACAACTAATATTGATACCGTTTTAGATAAAAATCCAGTAGGGGCAAAAAAACTATCGCCACAAGTTCAAAAGTGCCTTGAAGTTTGGAACGAATTTCTAAAAGCCTGCCCAACTGGTGTAACCTTGCCCTCTTTCCCGCTTTGGTCAATGGAATGGGGTGCCACCTATCCATATGAGGAAGTAACGCCCTATGAGCGACTCCGCAAGGAAGGTGAAGCTGGACTAACGAATTGCAGGGGAAGCCACGGAAAACAGCTTGGTTATTTAAGAGGCATAGAAGCTCGCTTGGAGGCATTACCTAGTTATGCCAGAGTAAAAATCGTTGAATTTCCCAAGTGGAAAAAAGACTACATACGAAAAAATCGTGAATTTTATGAAAAAAATGAGATATGGATTAAACCATGGCTTCCTCATATTTTGAAGTTTCCTTCAAGTCTGCAAAAACTTGAATGGAACGTACAAGGTGGTGAACATGATATATGGCAATATGTCTTGCAATTTCGCGCCTCAGGAGTGAGGATTAAACGAAGAACAACTGCGCCAAGTTTAATCGCTATGACTGACACTCAAGTTCCAATTATTGCTTGGGAGCGGCGATACATGACACCTCTTGAATGTGCTAGGCTTCAGAGCCTCGAAAATTTAAAAAAGCTACCTAGCAGCGCATCTCAGGCTTTTCAAGCTTTAGGAAATGCCGTTAACTCCAAAGTTGTTCAAAAAGTAGCTACGGCATTGCTAACCGGAACATATCCTCATATAAACGATACTTCAAAAGAAGCAGAGGAAACAATTTCTGCTACAGAAATAAAAATATGATAGCAGCACAGAAGCCATTAACAACCACAATTTACAGCGTTGGCATCAGACCAAATTCATCGATTCTTACAGTTCTCTCTCACCTTAACTACAAAGCATGGTTTGCTGTAGCTGAGTTTGTAGACAACAGCATTCAAAGCTATAACGCAAATAAAGAACGTCTTCAGAATTTACATGGGGAAAACTTTAAGCTAAAAATCAGAATCTCTCTTGATCAAAAAAATAGCATTATTGAGATAACAGATAATGCTGCTGGCATTAAAGGAGAAGATTTTCCCCGCGCATTTCGTGCTGCCGAAATTCCAACTGATCGTACAGGCCTAGCTGAATTTGGAATGGGTATGAAAACTGCTGCATGTTGGTTCACCCACACTTGGACAGTTAGAAGTAAAGCAGTCGATGAACTGGTAGAACGAACAATTAATTTTAATTTATCCGACATACTAGCAGCCAAGCTTGAAGAACTTCCAGTTCAAGAGACTCCCTCTGGGGCAGAACATCATTACACAGTACTACGTCTCGAAAACTTAGGCAAAAAATTTCCGGTAAAGCGAACACAAAAAAAATTGCGAGACCACTTAACAAGCATTTATAGATGCTACTTGAGGTCAAGCGAAGTTGAGTTATATTTTGATGATGACAAAATTTCACTAAAATACGAAGATCCAGAAATTTTATTTGCACCAAACTACTCAACCCCAAACTCGCTGCCCCTCAAGTGGATTAAGAATATAGATTTTGAATTTTCTAGCGGACGTCGAGTTACTGGCTTTGCAGCACTACGTCAAGAGGGGTCAACGACACACGCAGGTTTTTCTCTTTTTCGTAGAAATAGGCTAATAGTTGGTAGCTATGATGAAGCATACAGACCGCAAGAAATATTTGGAAATACCAACAGTTATAGGTATCAGCGTCTATTTGGTGAACTGCATGTTGAAGGTTTTAATGTAAGTCATACAAAAGACGGATTTCATTGGGATGACTTTGAAGAAGAGTTTCTTACTAGATTGAGAGATCATTTACGCGACGATTCCCTAGATCTACTAAAACAAGCGGACAACTACAGAACACGACCAAGTAAAAGCGCACTACAGCCCATTTTAAAAAAAGCCGTCACATCACTTTCTGAAAACATGCAAGAAAGTGGCAGCCATGCATTGACCGTAAAAGGTGCAGCCCTCGGAGTTGCTTCTGCAAAATCAGGAATTCTACCGATGGCTGATTTAATCGCCTCAGAAAGTAATTTTGATATATTGGTTGATGGACTGGTTTGGAAGGTTACGGTTAGGGCATCAGTAGATCCATCTATAACAGAATGGGTACGTGTAGCAAAAATATCTCATCAACAACTTGGCCACCTACCAATAAACGATTTAACCATAGACATTTCTATGGCACATCCGTTTGTGCAGCAATTTATTGGCCCAAAAAATGAAAATGCTGAGCTATTTTTGCGTTTCGCTGTCGCCTTAGCTTTAGCAACAGAGAAGTCAAATCAGTCAGGTTATCCAACAAAACTTGTTATGCACTGGTTTAATAAAGTTATTCGTGAGTGCTTACCCCGGAACCAAAAATGACAACTATAGTAAGAGAGTTAAAAAGTATTAGGCCACCTTTAAAATGGGAACCGATTCAGGGTAAAGAAACTACAGATTTTATTGATCGAAAACATTCAACTAGTCAAATACCTAAATCTGCATTGCAGGATGTTGTTTTTGAGGCCCAACAAGTTCTCGGACGATGTGTCAATCCACGCTCACCCGCTCAGGGCTCAACCGGCCTTGTTGTGGGATATGTTCAGAGTGGCAAAACCATTTCATTTACTACACTATCCGCTCTTGCTCACGACAACGGTTTTGGTTTAATAATTCTCATAGCTGGAACCCTACAAAATCTTCTCATACAAACGAAAAAACGGCTTGAAGAAGATTTGAGCTTGAATGGTACTGGCTCAACTCGCCCGTGGCTAGTCGCAGATAGCCCATCTCTTGGAACCCCTGAAGCCAAGACTCTTGAAACCCATCTAAAAAACTGGGTTAATCCGAATTTCCCATCACATAAGCGACGTGTATGCTTTGTAATTATATTAAAACAGCATACACGAATTAAAAAACTTGTAAAGTGCTTAACAAGCTTAGACCTCAGTTCAATACCAACACTTGTAATCGATGATGAGTCCGACCAAGCCACGCCAAATACTTTTGCAGCAAAAAATAGAACTACTGGCTCGCAGAAAAAAAGCACGAACTATCGTGAAGTTTTGACGCTAAAAGAAGCTTTGCCTCACCACACTTACGTTCAATATACGGCGACGCCGCAAGCAAATTTACTAACTGCGATTGATGATGCTCTCTCTCCAGACTTTGGTGAACTATTGAAACCTGGGATCGGGTATGTGGGAGGTGCAACCATCTTTAAATCTCATAGCAAATATGCGGTGACTATTCCAGATTTAGAAGCTTCAGCAACACCCTCTACAAGCAGTGGTCCACCTGCCACACTTGTAAAAGCTGTAAGATTATTTCTTCTCGGCGCTTGTGCTGCAGAAGTGCAACACACCAATGCTAATAGCACAATGATGGTGCATCCATCCCAACAGACGGAACCTCACAATCACTATTTGCAATGGCTTACGGAATTGATAGCATCATGGCGCTACATTTCGTCAAACTCCGCACTACAAGATGATTTTTTCAATGACTTTCAAGTCGCATATAAAGACTTAGAAAAAACAGTTTTTGAAAATCTCCCTACATTCACTCAATTAATTGAGAATCTACCTCTTGTACTTCAAACGGTACAGGTTCGTGAAGTCAATTCAACAGGTTCCGGTTCAGCACCAATTAGCTGGAGTGCATGTGAATACTGGATTTTAGTTGGGGGAGCTAAGCTTGATCGAGGTTTCACTGTTGAAGGACTGACCGTAACTTACATGACTCGCCCTCTTGCCACTGGAAATGCGGATAACCTTCAGCAAAGAGCTAGGTTTTATGGTTATAAGCAAAAATATCTAGGGTATTGCCGGGTTTATGTTAGGGAAACTGTTCGTGAAGCATTTGAGCGTTATGTAGAGCACGAAAGTGATGTCCATAACTGTCTAGATGAAACTCGCGGGCAACCTCTAAAAGCCTGGGTTCGTCGATTTAAGCTCCACGCAAGTATGCAACCTACGCGCAAGTCAGTAATAGGAATAGGCCTGCAAGATCATTTGGCATCTGGATGGTTTCATCCAAATATTGCACACCAAGCAGACGTTGTACTAAACAAAAAAATATATACTGATTTTCTTACGACGATACAGAAATACCATCAGGGCTTACCTGCCCAACAGGCACATCCAGAATTATTTATCGACAAGCGAAATGATTCTTCTCCAAATATAATTTACGAGGCAATTCCCCTTAAGTTAATTATCAATGATTTTCTTATTAAATTCAACTTAAATGATGTCAAAGATACATCCGAATCCACTTCACTTATTTATACATTAGAACGGTTAGCTACGCAGGGTTCTGAATTTGCAGATATATTTATCATTGGAAATTTGCCACAGACTCGTAGCGTGACATCAGCCAATAAAATTCAGCAGGTTTTTTCTGGGAAATCACCTGCTGGCAATGTTGAGCGCGCAAAACTAAACTATGGAGGAGACCGTTCCTTCATTGCCCCAGAGCGAGTAACACTACACTTACGTGAATTTAATATACGCAAGTCCAAGACCGATCAATCTTTCATATCGAATGTACCTTGGTACGCCATACACATCCCAGAAAATCTTGAGGAGCGTTACCTCCTTCAAACAGAGGTTGCAAAATGAGTACAGTCTCAGAAATTTGGTCCCAATTTGACGGCCTCGAAAATACTTCTGATACATTTGCAGTATCAGCAATACGGTGCGGTATTGACAAGCAACACTTGCTATTGAAAGGTCAATTTGGTGAACCCGTATTACTCCTGTCAGCAGAGTTCCGTAAAAATCCCCGAGCTCCAATTTGTTTAAAACATGTTGGAGTTTCATTCGACCTTGTTTATGAATCGACAACAATTGGAATGGGACTCACCTCCACGGGAAGCTACTGTAGATTTAGTTGCGACCCTCAGAGTCCTGGATTGCATCGTTACTTTGTCGAACTACTCGCTGCCATTGCTTATTCAAATTCTGGAACCCTATCGCAAACTGCGATTGATGAAATTGTTGACGCTTTGCTAGAGTTGTTTAAAAAACTAACTACTCCGCAAAAGAATACGGTTTCCGGTCTATGGGGGGAGCTTCTTTTAATAAATGCATCCTCTCATCCTGCTGTATTTATTGATGGCTGGCACATATCAAAAACAGACACTTTTGACTTTAGTTTTATTGACGCCAGACTAGAAGTAAAAAGCACTGAGAGAATTGTTCGAGAACATGAGTTTTCACTAAATCAAGTTAGGGGTGATCGTCTGGGGGATACAGTAGTTTCAGTTCGACTTACCCCTTCGGCTGCTGGTGAAACAGTTTTAGATTTAACTCGAAATATTGCATCAAGAGTCTCCTTAAAGCACCAACAAAAGTTGTGGCGATTGGTATTCGAGACTTTGGGAGATGGAATGGAAAATGCGGAGGAACATGCTTTCGACACAATTACCGCAATCGATGAATTAATCTTTCTACCAACAGCTGTTATTCCTTCTCCTACTGTGTCATCAATTGATGAATCTGTAATTTTTGATGTCAGATTTCGTGCAAATATTTCAGGAATAAAACCAGAATTCAGAATCGATAAAAGTAAATTTCTGAATCGCACTAACTAATCTCGTCGATGGATGTCACCATCAGACCTTGACGCAAACAACATCCAATCCGAATTCAGGGCACTGCTCCCAAAACCATAATCCGCCACCCGCCCCAACTCCCCGCCAATCTCCCGCGCCGCATAAGCCATCAAACTGACGCCCGTCACGCGCAGGCGCAGCGGTGCGGCGCAGGCAAAGCTGTCCAGCCGCGCCTGGACGGCGGCGGTCGGCCAGGCGTCGGCGTACAGCCCCACGGTGACGTGCGGCGTGTAAATAAAACCCGGTTCGCCCGCCTCGCCCGCCTCGCCCGTCAGGCAGCGGCGCAGCGCGGCGATGTGGCCGCCCGCGTCGCCCACGGTCAAATAGGGCGCGGAAGTAAAGCTGTCCAGCGCGCCAATCTCAATCTCGAAAGGTTCAAATTGCGCCTGCTGCAGCGCGTCCAGCTGGGCGCGCAGGGCATCTAGGCCAAAGTCGTCGGCGTGCCGGGGCGTGTCGCTCGGAAAACCGCACAGGCTCAGCGTGATGTGCGGCTGGCGCTGGTAGTCGGCCAGCAGCCAGTGCGCCAGATGGCGTTGCGCCGCCTGCACGCGCTGGCGCACCGGGGCCACATCGACATCGAGCGCCCACAGCGCGTAGCGCGGGCGGCCCAGATGCCATTCAGGAAAATCCCGCCGCTCATTGGCCAGCGTCAGCCCGGCGGCGGCAAAAGTGGGCGGCACCAGCCTTAGCCAGCCAGTCCCACATAGACGTTTTGCACGTCGTCGTTGCCGTCGATGGCGGCCAGGAAGGCTTCGACTTCCTCCAGATCGGCGGCGCTCAGGCTGGCTGGGTCAATCGGGTTTTTCGGCTTGTAGCCCAGCTTGGCCGACACCACGGTGAAACCCTGCGCAGGCAAGGCGCGGCTGACCAGATCGAGGTCGGTCGGGTCGGTCAGAAACAGCGTGTGGCCCGCTTCGTCGCCCGGCTCAAAGTCCTGCGCGCCCGCTTCGATGGCGGCCAGTTCCGGGTCGGCGCCGGGGGCGGTCGGTTCAGCTTCGATCATGCCGACATGGTTGAAGTCCCAGGACACCGAGC
>Ga0302214_1000082_pt1 | contig 27331 bp, 15 predicted proteins | sample II_Fen_N1_3_FD_194584 | JGI IMG/M metagenome (GOLD analysis project Ga0302214, IMG submission 194584) | Peat permafrost microbial communities from Stordalen Mire near Abisko, Sweden - II_Fen_N1_3 | ecosystem: Environmental > Terrestrial > Soil > Wetlands > Permafrost | place: Sweden: Abisko... | reverse complement strand
AGGCAAACCAGCACCGGGTGCCCCGTCTCTGTGGTCTGCACCGCCGCAATGAAGGAGACCTTGTTTTGCGAACCCCGCCCGCGTTTGCCGCCGGGCAGCGCGCCGCCCAGATAGGCGTCGTCAATTTTTACGGTTCTGTCGCATTGGCGGTCAAGCAGCTTGCTCGTCTATGCTGAGCACTTTGACTGAAAAGGCTTGAACGAGATGCTGGCGACCAAAGGAATGCGATTCCCAATCGACGTGATTGGGGTCTGATGTGCAGTGGTACGGAAAACCTGGTTAACTGGCTAATTGAAGTAGCCAAATGAATTTTTGGCTGTGGTCGGCCTGCCATTTTTTATGCCTGGCTCAGGTCTGTCGGGTCACGCAAAGGCCGTAACTCACCCTTGGCCACAGCCTCTGGCATCGAGAAAGAATATCGACCCAACATGTTGATGTGCTCATGAAGCAGCGGCGAAAGCCTGGCGACATCCGCATCGTTGACGGGCTCGCCATTGGCGCGCAATTGGTTCAAGGCGGCTTGCATGTAAAGGGTGTTCCACAGAACGATCATGTTGAGCACCAGGCCAAGCGCACCGAGCTGGTCCTCCTGGCCTTCACGGTATTGCTGGCGCAGTTCACCGCGCTTGCCGTGAAACACGGCCCGCGCCACGCTGTGGCGGCCTTCTCCACGATTGAGCTGAATCAGCGTGTCACGGCGCTTGGTCTCGTCATCGATGTAGGTCAGCGTGTGCAGCGTCTTGTCAATGCGTCCGAATTCGGCGATGGCCTGCGCCAGGCGAGTTGGCTTGTTGCCGATTTGCAGGGTGCGCATGATGTCGGCGGCCGAGACCCTGCCAAGTTTGAGGGAACCGGCCAGACGCAGCATGTCATCCCAGTGCGACGCAATGCGCTGCAGGCTGAGCTGATTGGCCGAGATGTCGTTGAGCAAGCCGTAATCGGCCTTGGGATCGATCCGCCAGAAACGTGTTCCGCCGACATCGGCCAGACGTGGACTGAACCGATAACCCAGCAGCCGGAACAGGCCGAACACCACGTCGCTGTACGCGCCGGTATCGGTCATGATTTGCGTGGGTTGAAGCTCTGTCTGCTGCTCCAGCACCACAGCCAGCAGTATTAAACTATCGCGCAGCGTGCCAGGCACGGTAATGTGGTTCAGCCCGGAGAACTGATCCGAGATCAAGTTGTACCAAGTGACGCCACGGCCGACACCGAAGTATTTCGGGTTCGGCCCGGCATGCACGGAGCGAACCGGCACCACAAACCGCATGCCATCGGCCGAGGCAACCTCGCCCCCGCCCCACAGGTCGGCCAGTGCCAGACTGCTTTGAGCGGCCACCAGGGTGGCGTTGGCCTGTGCCAGCGTGTCGTCACGAATGTAGTTCTGATCCACCCAGGAGAGCCGATCCCGTTTGAGCGCAGGCGCATCGCCCCGGATCAGCGGCTCCAGTCCGGTGTTGCACGCTTCGGCCATCAGCACGGCGCACAAGCTGACCTGCAAATCGGCGGCGCGGGCCGTGCGCTCCGAGAGGTGGGTGAATGCGGCCGTAAATCCGGTGCGTGCGGCGATCTCCAGAAGCAACTCCGGCAAGTCCACGCGCGGCAGCATGCCGAGCACCTTGTCGCGCAATGCGGCCAGCGAGGCTGGCTCATCCGTTTTCTCCAGCCTGCTGAGCACCAGATCGTGCTTGCCAGCCACAAACTCAAACCGCACAGCCGGATTGTCCGGCAGCCTGGCCAGCACCGCGCGGTACGTGCTGTCCAGTTCCATGGTCAAGGCGGCCAGCACCGGGCCAGGGCTGGCCGAAAATCCCAATGTGCGACAGATGACGGGTCTGGTGGCTTGCCATTCGGAGCCGTCTAGCAAGCCCGCGCGCGGATCGGCATACCGCCAGCTTGGCGCCACAAACACGTCACGCCGCTTGAGCGCTGATTGAAGCTCTTCGAGGACGCAGAAGGTGTAAGCGCGGCGATCAACGGTGCCATCGCCCTGAAAAACATGTGACCGCCATGCCTTGGGGATCACCTCGCACGGGGCATCGCTTTGCGGTGTCTTGCGCGTCAAGTTGACTCGCAGCCAGTCAAGCGCGGCAACGACTGGCCTGCCAGTGGGGTTTGCGCCAAAGCGGATGTGGCCCACCAAGGCGGGAAGGAATCGCCGCACTGTTCTGTACTTCGCCTCCAGCTCCTTGTAATAAACATTGTTGGCTGGCCGGATCAGGGTAGTGATGCCATCGACTGCGTGTTGTAGTGTGTCGCGAGACATCTTCTCGAACAGCTTGGTGCGCAGCTCGCCATCCTGCACGTCGGGATCGAGCAACACCCGGCAAGCGCTGGCCAGAGTGGCCGCAGCCTGATCCAGATCTTTCAGCGTGCGCAGGCGAGCTTTCTTCTCGGCCTTGGCGGCACCGCCGAACAGGGCGCGCAAGACCCCTTCCAGCACGTCCAGGGCATCGTCTTGCGCCGACGCTTCCAGGCAATGCGCAAAGGCGACCAGCGTTGCCAGGCGGCGTGGATTGGACAGGCGCACAATTGCATTGACTTTGGCAGCACCCGCAAAACGCGCCAGAGCGGCGATACGGGTTGCCGGTATGCGGGCTGTAGCGGGCAGTTTGATACCCAGCTCACGCACCGAGTTCAGGCGAAACAATGCCAAGGTTAGCGATGTGCTGCTGGTCATCACTGACCCGGTGCGCAGTCGGTCGAGTTGTGATTGACGGGTGCCCTCAGGCACCTCCAGCAAGGCTTGCAGCCTTGCCTGCTGCGTCATGCTGATGCCTTGCGTAAGCAACTTCCACAGCCGCGCCTCGACTCGACTGCGCAGGCGTGACACATAGCGTTCAAGGGTGGTGCAGCCTGGCAGCAGCACTTTTTGCGTGATCAACCAGGTGCTCGCCCGCTCGAACAGCACGCTGGGCCGATCAGTTCCCGTCCAACACAATGCGTACAGCCAGCGGGTCAGGCGCAATCCGATGCGATGCTCGGTAATCTCGACGTAGCCATATTGCGCTCGAATTTCCGCCGCATGCAACCACCGCTGCTCACCGGCACGGTAGGCTTGAACATCCTCGGTGGACTCGATGTACAGCTGCCTCGTCAGCGCCTGCAACACCGATGCTGGGATGTCCAGTGGGTCATCCTGGAAGGTGCCAAGATAGCGCAGTGTGCCCAGTTGCACGGCAAAGCCAAGCCGGTTGTGCTGGCCACGCTTTTGTGAAATCAGCCCGAGATCGAATTCGTCCAGGTGGAAATAGCGGGCCAGATCATCTGGTGACGGCTCCCCGGTGAAACGGCCATAATGCTCGCGCTGATCGCTGGAGAGAAAACCAACGGGCATGGATCAAGCCTTGGCTTGCAAATGGAGTGCCCATATTCGCTTGACCTGGCTCGGGCTGCAACCGGATAGCTCGGCAGTTCGCTGGATCGTTTGGCCTGCACCACGAAATGCAACGATGCGCTTGTGAATGGTGGTGTCCGCAATACGTCCGGCATATTTGCCGGCTGACTTGGCCAGCTGTACACCCTGGCGTTGGCGTTCACGGCGTGTTTCGTAGTCGTCGCGAGCTATCTGCAGGGCCAGCTTGAGGAGCAATTCCTGGACCGACTCCAGCACGATTTTGGTCATTCCATCGGCGTCAGCCGCAAGGTCGGATAAATCGACCAGACCGGGTATTGCCAGGCGTGCGCCCCTGGCGCGAATCGAGTTGACCAGTTGCTCTGCTTGCGGGAGTGGCAATCGGCTGAGGCGGTCGATCTTCTCCGCAACCACCACTTCGCCCGGCTGGAGGTCAGCGATCATCCGCTGCAACTCGGGCCGATCAATGCGCGCACCGGATGCTTTCTCACGGTAGACCCCGGCGATGTAGTACCCAGCATCCCTTGTGCTGCGCTCAATGTCGTTCTGGCGTGTGAGATCCTGTTCGTCAGTGCTGACACGCAGGTAGATGCGGGCAATATTCATGAAGGGATGGTCAAAATGGGTGTACTCAATTTGGCCTATTGTAGGAGAGGTGGCCAAGAGCAAATTCGTCAATGTAAATTGGCTATAACCTATTTGGCCACTTCAATTGTCCAGTTAACCCGGTTTTTCGTTCCACTGAACCTCAGACCCCAAGATCGCCAAGACGGGAAAACCGTTCGTCACCGCCAAGGTTCGCGCCCACGTTGGTGACGCCGATGTGTTCGTCAACGTCATTGCTTTCAGCCAGGCAGTTTGCGAGGCCTTGCTGGCGCTCGGTGATGGGGATGCCGTGGCGCTGGCCGGCAGCCTGACGCCCAAAGCCTGGATAGACCGCGAGGGCACTGCCCGCCCCGCGCTGGACCTGGTGGCCAGCCAGGTGCTCACCGCCTACCATGTCAGCCGCAAGCGCAAGGCTGTCGCGCCCAGGCAGGAGCAGCACCCTCCACCCCCACAGGCAAGCGGGCACGATGATCTCGATGATGGCAGCCCGCTGAACTTTTGAGTTGCTCAGTCTGGTGCAAACTGTCCCGCAAACATGCGAGCGACGATCGTTCGACGCAACCAAGCTGACGGAACGCACGAGGCAAATTTGACGCCCCCAGCAAACGTCCTCAGTTCTTCATCGCTCAGTTGGACGAGCGTGTTGCCGTCGCCCTCGGGCATCAACGCTGCAGCCGGTGCTTGAACGCTCAACGCATCAAACTTGATGCGCCCGCCCCCACTGGCAGCCGCACGGGCATAGGTCCGATTCTGTTTCGTGCCGGCAAATGTCCATGTGCGCATCTGGCCGCCTTCGGCCCTGGACATGAAGTGCGCATCGGGAGACAAAGCCAGCTCTTCCGTCAACGCCGCCAGCTCAGTTTTTCCGCGCAGGGAAAGATGAACAGCAGGCGATGCACCTTCAACCAGCGCGGTGCGGATGCCCTGGCAGACTTCTCTGCTCAAACTGCGCGCGCCCCCCATCCATCTCGCCTTGCCGCCCTCTTTCGCTGGCTCCAGCCAGACAATCCGCTTGGACCATTCGATCTCCTTCACCAACCAACTGCGGCCAGCCAGGAGGAGCAGCCGATGGGGCTCTTCGCCAGTCAAAACCGTGGGGTCGATGTAGCCGACATCGGCATTGCCGCATCTGCCAGTCAGGAGTTGGGCGCCACTGAAGGAGGCCAGCAGATCGCGGTAATGACCACGGCCAAACTCGCGCTCGGTGCGTGGGCCGATGCGAACAAGATCCTCTGCGCTGTCCAGGTATCCCTGCGCAATCATGTGGTCGACCATCGCCCTGAACCCTTCTGACGGCAGCTCCGGGAAACAACGGGCCAGCAACGAAACGACCTCACGCACAGGCCATTCTCCCCGCTCCAGCGTGCCCACAAGAATCTGCTGACCCACGATCGGCCATGGCTCGGCAGGCGGCCGGGCGGCCTCTACCCAAGCCTGAGACCACAGATGGGTGACGCCCAAGGCCAACATGAAAGCGTCTTGGCTGGTCGTCAAGAACAGGCAGTTGCGCAGGCTGCCCGATCGCCTGCCGGTGCGTCCCATGCGCTGCAAGAACGATGAAACCGTCGAGGGCGAATCAATCTGAATGACTCGGTCCAGATCTCCCACATCAATGCCAAGCTCCAGCGTCGATGTCGCAACGATCACGCAATCCTTCTCTTCACCAAACGCCGTCTCGGCCTGGCGACGCTCGGACGCACTGAGCGAGGCATGGCTCACGAAAGTGCGCACCTCCTTGGCGCGCAGCATGCTGCTCAGCTGCTCCGCGCTGCTGCGCGAGTCGCAAAACACCAGACGCTTTTCCCCCCGGTGCAGGCGGGAGATGACCGTCGCTGCGTTTTCGAGGTTGCCAACGTGGTCGATGGTGACATCGGCATCGGTGCTGACGCAGGCGTTGCCCACCACACAGCGCTGCCCAACCGGCGCAAACCAGTCCAACAGTTCAGCGGGGTTGCTGACCGTCGCCGACAGGCCGATGCGCTGGAGCGGTTGCGGCAGATAGTGCTCAAGCCGCTGAAGCACTGAGCGCATGTGCCAGCCACGGTCATCTGCGGCGAAGGCGTGCAATTCGTCGACGACCACGGCTCGCAAGTTGCCGAACCAGGTAGGACGGTCCACCCGGACGGAGATCAGCATCGCTTCGATCGACTCCGGCGTCGTCAAGAGGATGTCGGGGGCTTCTTTCAGTGCCTTCTTCTTGCGGGATTGCGACACGTCGCCATGCCAGACGCTCACCGTGCGGCCGACAAGTCCGGCGTAGTGGGTCAGCCGGTGTTCAAGGTTATTCAGCAGCGCCTTGATAGGGCAGATGTACAGCACGCTCGTCCCAGGCCAGGACTCCTTGAGCATCCTGGACAGGATGGGAATAGCAGCCGCCTCAGTCTTGCCCCCCGCCGTGGGTGCCAGCAGCAGGCAGTGCGCCCCTGCATGAATCGGCGCAATGGCGGCCAGCTGCGTGGGGCGCAGCGTGCTCCAGCCCAAGGTGTTGACCACATGGTATTGAAGGGATGGGTGCAGCTGCTCGAATTCGCTCACAGTTCGATGTCGTCCACGGAGTTCGCGCTCGCGGCAGCGCGTTCGGAGGATGACATCTCGGTTTCGGCAAGGGTCAGGGCGTAGTGCTGACGCGGATCAAAATCCGCGTGCAGGTCCACGCGATCAAGAACGTCTGCAACCAGCTTCTTCAAGAACAAGCGAGGCGCCACACCCACCTTGCCGCCGAGACCACCGGCCACGGCTCGGGCCAAGGTGTCCAGGTACGCGTCATCGACAACCGACCTCAGGCGCTGCGCGTGCTCTCGACCTTCTGCATAAATGTCGCGCACACGCCGCCCCACCGAAAGCAGCGCGCTGTGATCAAACGGGGCCAGGCGGATCTGAACAGCGCGTGGGTTGTCGAATCTGCGATCCGTGCCAAAGTCCACATGCAGCCGTTGGGCCAGCGGCGCCAGGCGTTGCACGCCCTGTGGGCCGTCAAAGAATGCCGGCGTTCCGGTGATGACCAGGTACAACCCAGGGTAGCGGCCGGCATCGATCTCGTCGATCCACTGCCGCAGGGCATTGAGGCCCTTCTCGCGCGTGTCGGTGCGCATGCGTTGCAGTGTTTCCACCTCGTCGAGCACCATCACAAGGCCCGCAAATCCGCTGTCGCGCAAGATGGTGAGCAAGCCCACCAGGAAGTTGCTGGCACCAAAATGATCCAGATCACCCTTGATGCCGGCGGCACGCTTCACGCTGGCCGCCACGTTGGGCTGCCCGGCCAACCAGCTGATGAGACCCTCGGCCAGCATGCCATCGTTGTTGCCCAAAGCCTGGCGGTAGGTGCGCAGCACGGCCGAGAACGCCGGGGCCGTCTTGCTGATGACGCTGAGCCGAGCTTCCATGAGCGCATCCGTGCGCTGCAGCAGCCCTTGCGCATCGTCAGGGTCCACCGACGGGTCGGCCAGAACATCCTGCTCCAGCGCGTAGAACCAGCCATCGATCACGCTTCTGAAAGCGCCGCTGGCCATGTCGGCCGTGCCCAGGTGCTCGACAAGCCGCCTGTAGACGGTCTCCAGCCGATGCAGCGGCGTCTCGGTTTCATTGATCTGGACTTCGGTTGCAGCAAAGCCTCGGGAGCGGGCGCGCTCCTGCAGCCAACGCCCAAAGAAGGTCTTGCCGGTGCCGTACTCACCGCGCACGGCCTTGAAGCCTCCACGGCCGCATGCCACCGACTCCAGCTCTTCGCTGAGCGTGGGCGCAAAAGTCTCTATGCCAACCGCCAGGGCATCCAGGCCACTGCTTGGAACGGTGCCTCGGCGCAGTGCGCTGATGATGTCTTCTCGGCGGGCCGGGCTGATCATCGTGCGTCTCCTTGCCTGGGCAACTTGAACTGCTGTTGCAGCAAGATGATGTTGAGCTCGACCGACCCGGCAAGCTCATCGACCGTGAGCACCGCAGCCTGGTCCACGTTCAGCATGCGGCGCACGGCGCTGAGCAGGCCACCCATGCGAACCTCGGCCAAGGACAGGCGATTGGCCAGGGCGGCTCGGGACAACTTACCGCCACGCTCGGCCAGCGCCTCCAGCAGCAGCCTCATCTTGTCATCCGGCAGAGCCACACGCGCTGCCAATTGGCGCTGAGACGCATAAATCGGACTGGACAGCAGGCCGGCAATCCAGTCTTGGGCCACCACCTCCACGGCGGGTGGCGGCAAATCGACAGGTTTGAAAAGCCCCGGCTGTGCCTCGGCTTGCACAGGCTTCTTACGGGCAGGCTTGGCTTGCAGTGCTGCCGCAGGCTTCTTCGATGGCAGGAGGGGCGGCAGTTCCCACCACTCTGGCTGGTTCGGCGGCGCTGGGCTCCAGCCTGCAAGGCTGGTGCCCAACGGCGCAAACACGCTCAGCGGTACCGTCACCTCCTGGGGCGACAGGCCGCCGTGATAGCCGTTCTTGCGGCCCGCATAGCGGCTGCTTTCACCCCACAGGCAAACGACTGCATTGGCGCCATCGCTGGTCACCACCCGGCCACCGCTGAGCGCCACCTCCTGAGGGGACGCCGCAGTCCGGCCCATTCGCCACCGGTCACTTTCGCCACCGGGAATCTGAGTGCTTCCATCCTCCAGCAGGTGACCATGGTCAGCCGTGATGATCACCACGCGCCGGGCTTCGCGGGCTTCCCGGAGCAAAGGCAGCAGCAGGCGCAGATCCTCCAGCGCCCAGCGCTGGTTGAGCTGATCCGGCCCGCTGAGGTGGTCGTCCACGGCGTTGTAAACCACACCGACAAGCTGCTGGCGTGGGTTGGCAAGCGCAGCACGCACTTGCAGCGCCAGATTGCCAGCGTCGGCTAGGTCACCTTTGTGAAAGAGCTTGGGCGCGTGCTCGGCTCGGCTCGTTGCCATCAAGGCCGGATGCGCCGCAAACCCAGGCGTTTCTTGCGCTTGTGCGCCCGAGGTCAGTCGGCCGCACAGCAGGCTGGTCCGGCTCACCTGGGTGATCGTGGGAACTGCGGCGACGCCAACGAACGGCTTTCCCTGCGCCATGGGTACCAGCTCGGCCCAACCGTGGCTGGCAGAGCGCGCAAAGAGTTCACGAAAGATGCTGTTGCTCAAGCCATCCATCACCAGCAGCAGCGTGGGTTGCACTGCGGCGATTGGCGCCACCACGCGCTCCAGCACATGTTCAATCGGTACGACTCGCCCGCTGGCCGCAGGTGTCTGCGCATTCCATTGCACCAGCGCCTGGGCAAAAGGTTTGGCAAAGGCGTTGCGCCGGGCCATGGCCACCTGCCGACACGCGGCATAGGCGTTGGACAACTCGGTCAGCTCATCGCCCCCCAGCAGCCTGAACCGAGCCCAATCAACGTAGGCACCCTGGTCAGCCTGCCATTCGACGGAATCGGGCAACGACGCCCCAGAGGCCATCGGGCTGAGCAGCCAGCGGGCCAGGCGCCGCGCCATCTCGACACGCTCCATGCGGGGCCGCAGCTCACTCATCAGCGCGTGCTTGAGCGCACCGTCAGCCTGCAGTTCCACCTGCAGGAGGTGGGCTTGCGTGGGCTCTGCCGCGTGGGCGCTGAGCGCCAAAGCAAAGTCAGTCAGCCGCTGCTCCAGCGCAGACGGCAGCACATCACTCAACTGTGCAAACTCCGAGATGCGCAGATCACGCAACAAGGCATCGGCGCGGTCCAGCACGGCCCGACAGGTCTCCACACCCAGACTCCTAACCACCTGCTCAGCGGCGCTTGCCCAGGCGCGGCCCTCCACCACACCCACATGCTTGTCGTTGACGAATCGCTCCAGGCGGATCGCCGCCTGGCCCAGCGCGGCCTGCCCCTCGCCGTCGGCGGCAAAGATCACGCTACTGACCAAGCCCAGCGGCAAGGCATCACCCGTACGACCTGCCTCAACGCAGCCCAGCACCATAGCCCCCGCCACGCCAGCGCTTTCACCCAGCCAAGTCAAGATGTCCGAACGCATGGCTGCAGGTAACGGACCCAAGCGGGGATCGGCATCCGGCGTCATCGACCAAGCCAGCAGCGTCACCGCATCCGGCCGGGCCACTTCGATTCCCAGGAAACGCATCAACACTTCACGCCAGGCGGTTTCCAGGTCCAAAAAACCGTTGGCCACCGGCTGATAGTCGCCCTGGGCAGCACCATCGATCAGCGCTTGTGGCATCCAGGCGAACCGGCCCAGGCGGGCGTCGGTGTCTTTGGCCTGGAACATCAGGCGAACGATGTCCCACCCTTCTGGCTGAAACACCCGCGCACGGGCCAGCCTAGCAGCGATGTCTTCCGCCACCTCGTGCGTTGACAACGGCGTGATGACGACCATGCCGGAAGTTGAAGGCGCGAGCTGTTCGAGTTCGCACAGGGCCTCGCGGATGGCCAGCGATGATTCGCACCAGCGCAGCAGAAACAGTTTGCCATGCGGGTTGACCGTGTCCGGCCAGACCTGCTTGGCGGCCGCACGAATCGCGACGGCGCGCGCCGTCGGGTCGCTGTCCAGCACACGTTCGAGCTGCGCCTTAATCTGAGGCGTTGACAAACTCATGACTGAGTGCCCTTGCGCTGCAGACGCCAGCTCAGCGTCAGCTCCAGGTCTTGTTCACTGGCGACACGAGCCTTCAATTCCTCCAGGGCTGCCACCGCCTCAGCGCCTCTCAGATGCAGCTGCTGCCTCTCAGCCACCACTTCGGGGGCCAGATTGGCGGGCACCGCAGGGATCGTCACGGGCGCAGGTTCAGGCACGCCAGGCGTCGGTACCGGAGCCGGCCCAGGCGCTGGCGCTGGTGCTGGTGCAGGCACCGGAGCTTGCGCGGCAAGCAAGCTCATGGCGTCGCGGTGTAACTCGTCAAGTCTGCCCTTCAATGCCAACACGTGTTCATCACTGGTCAGAACCTCGGCCAATCGACGCTTGATCACCTGGGCTGCGTCGGAGCGTTGATCGCTCAGCTTGAGAACCACGTCAAAAAGCTGCCAATAGTTGCCCGCTTCCAGCGCATCGGCACAGGTCTTGGCCTGTCCAAAAACGCGCCCAACAGCGGCCTCCGAAGTTTGCAGATCGGCTGCCGCCAGCGCGGCAACCACCTCCGAATCGGCCGCAGACGCCACTGCGGCCAATAGAGCCTGCGCAGACTCGGCGGTTTGCTGGCGAGCGCCCATCGCGCCGGCCGCGTAGCGGCCTGCCCGGTCTCGCACCTGGACCACCAGGCGCGTCACCGCGTCGCGTTTCTCCGCACTTTTGTGTTTGACCTCGTCCACCAGCTTGCCCACATTGGCCGCCGTGAGCGTCTGGCCCAGGGTCAAGCCGAACAGACTGGAGGCCCGCTGCAACGCCAGTTGCCAATCGCCGGCAGGGGGCAGCGATTGCTCGCGCAACTCCAGCTCATCGGGCATGCTGTCCACCGAAGGCTCAAAAGGTCCGCCACGCATCGTGAAACGGCGGCTGGTGGATGCAGCGAACGCCAGGATGATGAGGTTTTGCAACTCCAGCGGGAGTCCCATGGGGGCAGGCATGTCGATCCACTGGCGCAGCCTGGCCACGGTGATCGAGCCACCGCCATCTCGCGCGTGGCTTTGCGAAAAGCGCGATGGCCAGTGCGGCTCGATCAGCAGGTGCGTTTCAGCCATCTGCCCTAAGTGGCAGGGGTTGACCACGGAGCGCACCAGTTTGCGAACACCGGTGTCCTGCACCAGCCCGCGTTGCCCTGGCGCCTCGATGGCCTTTTGCACTTCGGGCCAGATCTTGCGAATGACAGCCGGCTTGATCTCGGTGTCAAACTCAGGATGGGCCGGATACTGGTGGGCAAACAACTGCCCCAGCAGGCTATCGAAAGCCGACTTGAAGTCGGCGCCAACAGGTGGTCGCGGTGACAAGGTAGCATCCAGCGAACGAAATTGCTGGTCAGCCGCCAGAGGGCTGCTGACCGCATCCCTGGGTTCGGTGCTGATGCCGTAGGCCACTTCGAGTTGTGAGCGCAGCTTGATGCGTAGCTGATCGAGCTGGTTGCGGGCCAGGGCCTTGGCCTGCACACGGTCCACAAACGACAGGTGGCCCGCATAGGTCTCAAAACGATCCCCCTGCAGGATGTAGTCCAGCACCACCAGGCGGCCCAGGTCGGCCAGGGCCTTGTTGCTCAGGAACGATGGCAGCCACACCAGCGTCTTGGTGTCTGCGCCTCGGTAAGCCGCGAGCCGCGCCAGGTCATCGGCCGGGCCGAAGTTCGAATCGTCGAACGGGAAGTCCAGCACCACCGTCCACGTGCCAGAGCGGCCACGCAGACGGTCGTCCGTCATTTCGCGCACGTTCTCGTACAGCAGCTCGACTTCGCGCCGCGTGCCGCGCCAGTTGAACGCGTAGGTGTTGAACAGGTCGCCCGTGTCGTTGATCTCCAGTTCCTTGAACAGCGCCTCGCGAATGCGCTTGCGGCGATTCCCAGGGTTGTCGTTGGCTTCTGCCGCACGCAGGATGGGCTCGATGTCAACACCGGTCACCTGGATGGAGATGATCGGGTTCTGGTCCTCGGTGATCTTGATCTCGCCGATCTCGCTGGCCCAATCACGGCACTTGCGCAACACGTCTTGAGCCTCGCGCCCTGGAATGGGCGAGCGGAAGGTGCCGTGGTTCAGGGCAGCCAGGCGCTGCGCGCTCAAGGCCTTGAGCGATTCCACCTCCGGCACCAGCGCACCCAGCAGCAGCGTCTTGAGCAAGCGGGCATCGTTGCGCAGATTCTTGGCAGCGGCCGCGTTGGCCTGGCCCAGCTTGATGGCTTCCCAGGTGACGCTGTGCTGGCGCTCCAGCATGGGCAGCAGGCGCTGGTTGTACAGACGCTTGGCATTCTCGAAGTGCAGACGCATGCCTTCGCTGAAGGGCTCATCGCCCTCGGCAATGGCATCGTACAGATCGCCCACGGGAATCAGTTGCCCCAGCTCCAGGTCCGCGCGCCGGTCCACCAGCAACTGCAGCATCAGCTTCAGCGCCGTGCGTTCGCGCTGCAGCGCGGCCGACACGGCAATCAAGGTCTGCACCAGCGCCGGCGAGAACGGATACACCTTGCGGAACATGTCCCGGTCGGCCGTGGTGGTCAGCAGCGTGTCCAGCACGTCCTTGCGCATTTTGAGCAGATCGTCGAACGTGCTCTGCAGTATCTGCCGCGCGGCCTCATCCACTGGGCGCAGCACGCGCTTTTCGGCAATGGCCGGCAGGTTGCGGTCTTCCAGGGTGATGCGGTGAAAGCGCGCCTCCCAGTGCTTGAGCACATCGCTGAACTGCACCTGCACCGAACCGGCCAGGTTCTCGCCCACCAGGTCGCGAAGATCGCGCTGCCGTGCCACGAAGCTGACCAGCGGAATCGGCCGATCGGCATTGGTGGCCTCCACCAACTTGACCAGCTTCGTGCCCTCACGGCTGACGAAGTTGACGTCAGCCGCATGGCTGGCCAGCCAGAGCACCAGTTCGTCCAGGAACAGGATGACGGCGTCGTAGCCCAGCGCCTTGGCGTGCCGGCTCATGATGCTCAGGCCATCGTCGAGCGACACGAACGATTCACCGCTGCCCGCCAAGGTCCGATAGGCCGAGAAGAACTGCGTGATCAGGTCGCCCACCAGGCGCGAACGCTCTTGCCCATTGGGCGCTTCCAGCATCGCGGCCTCGAAAGCCACAGCATCCCAGCCGCTTTCGAACGCACCCCAGCCGCCTTCGCCGCCACCATTGGCGCCCTCATTGAGCTTGGTGAAGAAGGCGTCGTCGCCCATGCGCTCGCGCAGGTCGCGCGCATCCTTGAACATGCCCTCGGCCAGGTAAAAGCCTGGCACCGGCGCATCCGGGTGCTTCTTGTGAACGAACTCCGCGTACTGCCCGAGGATGGCCGACTCCATGTCGCGTGAGCCAATCATGTGATAGGGCACCAGCAAGAACTTGCGCCCCTCGGTCCAGCCGTGGCGGGCCACCACGTCGGCCAGCTCGGGCGTTGCCCTGGCCTGGGTGTTGCCCGCCAGCAGCAGGTTCAGCACCGCCATGAAGTGGCTCTTGCCGGAACCGAAACTGCCGTGCAGATAGGCCGCCTTGCTGCCGCCGGTCTGCACCGCCTGCTCGATGAAGCCCAGCGCGTTGGCAAAGGCGTCCACCAGCTGCGGCGTGACGACGTAGTCGCGCAGGGTCTGCTCGGGCTCGGTCACGCCCTTGGACAGTTGCAGGACGAAGTCGCCCTGGTGTACCCGCTCGGGGATGGTGATGAGGTCTTTCAGTAAGGTCATGTTTGTTCTCTTCCCTCAATCCTTGGGTAGGCGTAGGCCTTGGCGATCCGAATGTTGGTCATGGCAGCAGAGGCAATCCCGCGCTCTGCGCCGCCGTGTGAAGCGCCTGTTTGAAGGCGTTGAAACTGGGCATATCGATGCGAAGCGGATCGACGGCGCCGGTGATCACCCAGTCGGCCTGTTGATCGGCCGTAGGGTCCGCGCCACCGCAGTGCGCCGCCAATTGCTTCTTCAGCGAGTTCGGGCTGGCGTCGTTGCCCGATGCGTCTTCAAGCGGCGCGCAGTTCGCATAGCCTGGCGGGCGAAGCGCGCACAGCAACCATGCCTCCGACTTGGGACGCGGCACCATCGGCACACCCGTGTCGCATCCAACCAGCGCAAAGCCTCGGTGCATCGAGTCCACCTTGTCTTGCCACTCCCCCGCCGGCGTTGCCCTGACGCCATCACCGTCACGGAACAGCACTGCCAGTACCGGCTGTTTTTCTTGCGCGGAAGTCTGTTTGGCCAACAAGCCCAATACCTGGGCATTGCGCGTGAAGAAGGCAGTGCCCTTGCCGAACTTGACGCCGGGGAACAAGGGCGATCTGGGTTTGCCCAATGCCGCCAGTTCCGCTTCATGGACATGCGTAATGCAGTCGCCGCCGACCTGGTGCGCCTCCAGCATGCTGTAGCCGGTGTGATGACGCTCCAGCAGTTTGTCCACCATCCAGGCCATCGGCCCAGGCACGAACTCAGTCCCGCCTGCGACCGGCCTCTCATGGCCCAGATCGGTGGGCCCTTCGCCTGAAAAGACCAGCCTCATGACACTTGGGCATCCAGCAGTGCCATCGCCTCGGCAGGCAGCGCCTCCAGGTTCGTGTCGACAAATACCTCGCCCGGCCCCAGCAGCGTGAGCTTCTTCTGTGTGCTGGGCAGGTCAAACAGGCGAACCACCTTGGTGTGGCCCGCATTGCTCCTGAACAACAGCAACACGGCCTCCCTAGCCACCTCGTCGGGCAGATAGTTCAGCACCAAAGGGCTGTGCGTGGTCACGATGACCTGCCGCTCGGCGCCAAGCAGCAACTGCACCAGTTTTTGCATCAGTTCCGGATTGATGCCGTTCTCGATCTCATCAAAGAGCACACAGCTCTGGCCCAGGCCGCTCAGCGGGTTCGCGTGATGGGAGGGCTCGTGCATGCTCACCTGCGAGAGGATGGCCAACACGCGCAGCAAACCATCGTTCACCTGGCGCGCATCCGACTCCAAACGAGAAGGTGTCGGCTGTGCCATGTCGTATTGCTCAACGATGCGCAGATCCTTCCAACCTGCGCGCAGCGCCGTGGTCGAAAGCTCGGAAACTTGTGGGTAGAACTGCTTCAGCGCCCTGGTCAGCGCAGCCTTGTCCTTCGCAGGCAGTCCGTGGATGAAGGCGCCCAGCCGTTCACCGCCATAACCAATATCGGCGCCCTCCTTGGCCCGGCGCCGCATCGACTGGGGTGACAGAAGGTCGAGCGAGCGCAGGTTGGCCGCCACATGCTTGAGCACCCCCAAGGCCGGATGCACATCGCGCACGTCGATGAACGAAAGGGTCGATCCCTCGTACTTCATGGCGCGCACGGGGTATATCACCGAGGGCTTGCTGTCTGTGCCCGCCACCAGCAAGTGCCCATCCTTGATGTGCAGCGCCTGCTCCACGCCATCGACTGTCACGGTCTCCGCAGTGCAGCGCATCTCTGTTGTATTGAAAGATCCGCTCCAAACAATGATGGTTCCGTCTGGCACGTTGACTTCTAACTCAAACTGGATCAGCTTCTTTTTCAGGAACCGGCTGGTCAGGTCCGAGGTTTTCCATTCGCGCTGCTTGAGCCACGCCGCCACCTGCCCGTTGGCCAAGTGCCCGACAAAGTCGAAGGCCTGCAACACGGTGGACTTGCCCGCTCCGTTCAGTCCCACCAGGCAGGTGAACGAGCCTAGTTGATGAGGTCTCGGAGGCAGACGGAAGTCAACCAGCGACTTGAAATTGTCGATGTAGAAACCTCTGATCACGTCGTCTCCTCTTGGCTATTCGCAGATGTCATTGTTTAGATTCCTTCCCTAACGGTCGTCAGTTTTCGATGGGCTCGGCAGAAGCCAGCGGCGCGATCCTCGATACGTACGGGCGAAAGGTTGGACGCGAGACCAACAGGTCGTAGTCCATCAACGCCACTGATTGCACATTGAGCAACTTCAACCGGCCTTGCAGGCGTGCGTTCAACGCAGTTCTCAGCGCGGAGAGATGCACTCTCAATGCAGGCGGCATGTCCAGGCCAACAGCCAGCACCAGCGACATTGGCACGCGAGCCCCGACTGGAAGCTCTGCCACCAAGCCACTACCCCATGCCGTACCACCCCATCCCGCCAACAACATCATCAAGGTGTCTGTGATCTTGGTGACCAACTCGTCGAACCGCCATGGGTTGGGCCGGTCCTTGAGGGGCACAAAATCGGTCGCGCAAAGTGCTGCAGAAGTGAGGGTGAAATCCTTGACTTCGAGCAGCACCAACTTGCCCTCGTGTAGCCAGGCAAAGTCCATTTCCTTGAGCGACTGCCCACTCAATGGGCGGTAGCTCACGGTTGTCGCCAAACGAAAATGCGCGCCATCCGGTAGATCGAATCGCAGTCCAGACTCTTCGTAAATCGCCATCGCTCATTCCCCCAAATCAAGGGCAACGTCGGTCTCATAGAGGCGAAGCGACTCTTCGACGATGGGGTTCATCGGCAAGCCATCTTTCAACTGCGTGACCGATCCCACCACGCCACCCACATCCTGCTTTCGTAAGTCGAGCAACGAATAGTCAGCTCTGTGCTTGCGTGCAAGTTGCTCCAGCCGCTTGAGCAAATAAAAGCTGTGTGTTGTCAGATAAACCTGAACGCCAGACTGAGCGAATTCATGCAACATGTCGGCAAACAAGACGATGGCTTTGGGGTGCAGATTTACCTCGGGCTCATCAACGAACAGCATGCATCCCCCAGCCGGCGTGAGGCGGCGGTTGCGCATCAGGCGAGAAAGGATGCCGATCTTCTTGATGCCCTCGGCCGTCTGGTGCATGTTGAAGCTCTCTTTGCCGCGTCGAAACATGATCGAACCATCGCCCTGCATCTCCACCTCACCGCCGCCAGTCACGTCCTCCAGGTGTTTGAAAACCCGTTTGATGTGCTCCTTCCAGTTGCCAGCAACTGTCGGCTGGCGGAAGTCCTGCACCAGGTCGTAGTAGGTGTCGTCGAACGACGCGATCTCAACGGTCTCCCGAGTCGCCACGATGGCATCGAAGATGGACAAAATTTCCTTCGGCGGCAAGAACGTGGCTTTATGCCCCGCCAGTTGCCCGATCTCGTTGGTCTCGATTTCAGTGATGCGTACAGTGGTGTCCCGGCCAAACCCAAACTTCAGGCGGCCATTGCCGTTCCAGCGCAGTTCGGCCCCGAGCCGGTTGCCGGCGCCTCGCGTCACCAGCCGTCCCAGCTCCATCTTCTGAGGCAGGAACGTCCAACGCAGCTTGCTTGACAGCAGTTCGGCCAGCTCCTTCGGCTCCGGCCCCGCCTGCTTCTTCGAGTAGTCCTCGATCGAACGTGTCATCGCGTAAAGCAGTTTGAGGAGATGGGTCTTGCCGGTGTCGTTGACGCCGATGATCACGTTCAGCGACGCGTGATCGCGCCACTCAAGACGCTGATGGAAACCGACAAAGTTTTCGACATTGAGTGAGGTAAGTGTGGTCATTTCGCTTTCCTATGCTTGAGGCTCACGCCTTCTTCTTCCTGCCCCGCTTCGCGGCAACTGGCGCTGGCTTCCAGGCCCGCAAATCCTCCAGCGTGAAGCCCAGCGGGCGCGCTTCTTCGGTGACGAAGGCACGGTAGTAGTCGCCCATGCGCTCGCCGAACGCCGGGTCCAGTTCGTTGTGCCATTGCTCCAGCCAGGGCACCAGCTCCAGCAGGCTGGCCAGCAAGGGCTGCAGGCGCGCGGGCTCCCAGCCTTCGCTGTCTTTCATGTCCAGGTAATAGCCGGCCAGGGCCGTGGCCTGCTGCAGGTGGTTCCAGCCGGCCCAGGCAATCACCAGGCTGCCATCGGCGCCGCGCTCGCAACCGGGGTAGCTGATCCAGCGCTCCTTGTGTACGTCCAGGCCGCCGCGCAGGCGCCATACGTCGGTTTTCAAAAAGTCCTTGCTCTGGTACTTGGGCGGCACGGGGATGGCGCCCACCGTCTCGCCCGCATCTTCGCGGCGCTGCAGGGTCCAGGTGTCTTGCCACTGGGCGCGCTTGCGCAGGCCGGTGTCGGTGTAGCGCTGCACCGGCAGGGCCGGCACGGCCTCGCTGGCCACCAGCTCGGCCACCAGTTGCGGCAGATCGAAGTCGGCATGGCCGGCGTAGAGCGCGGCGATCTGCATGAAATCGGCGTCGCTTGAGACGGCCTCCGCCAGGCGGCTGGTGCTGGTGAGCTGGGGCGGCTGCTCGGCGCTGGCAGGCCACAGGGCCGGGGCTTCCAGCCGGGCCAGCAGCCACTCGCGCAGGGCGGCTTGCTCCAGGTCTTGCCAGCGGGGCGAGTTCCAGCGGCGCTTGAACTCCGGGCGCTCGATCAGGCCGATGGACTTGTCGCGCTCGATCAGCGCGATGCGGCTAGCCACGACGCGGCGATAGGCTTCGGGCCAGTGGGCGGGGATGTCGGTGACGGGGGTGGAGCCGTGGCGCTCGAACCAGGTGGTTTGTTCCTGGCCGGTGGCCATGCGGCGCGCCAGAACGATCTCGAAGGCGCGCTCGCCCAGCGCCACTTCCACCGGGGCGTGAAACTCCACCTCGTCGGGAGTCACGCCAGCCGGCAACAGGCCGTAGAGGCGGTAGCAGCGCCAGTCCAGCTCTTCCTGACGGGCAATCATCAGCCGGCGCAACTGGGCGGCCTGGTCGCGGGCGGCGTCGAGGCTGGCGCGAGTGGGCAGAGGGTTGGCGGCCAGCCGCGAAGCGGGTTGTGTTGCAGAGAGTTCGGCGGCGGTTAGGTCTAGGTTTCGCGCGATGTCGAACGGAGGTTGGGCGGCTAACGGAAATTCCTTAAGCCCCGTACTCGTGTATTCGTAGAAATCCTCGAAAGCATCGGTACGTTGTCGGGCTCCATGTTGGTCCACGGTACTGCCCTTGTTGTGGAAAATCTGCTTCATCCAAAAGCACGCAACCGAAGAATTCAGCAGCCCGAGCAGCCCCAAGTGCTCGTCCTCACTGCTGCCTACGGGAAGTTTGATGACCGGAGCGGAACGATTGAACACCTTGCCACCGTGGTCAAGAACAAAATGGTTGTGGGTAGCGACAAAAGCAAAGGCAATCGTTGGACCAATTGCGCGTCTAAGTGCGATTTGATGCCATTCCCACCAAGGACGACCCTCTTGAAAATATGTCCGCTTTGAGAAAGTTGCACGGTTGCCGAGCACCGTGCGACACGGCCATAGCCACTTGGCCAATCCAGGCGCCTGTTCGAGAGTAATCAAGCTCTGGTCGTACGGAAACAATGCTGATTCCGTCGGCGTAACACTCCAGTCGCGCACCAGATCGCCTAAAACCATGGCGCGCGCAAATTCTGGTTCGACGCTACTACGCGCAAATGCAGCCTGCGGCGCAAGCATCACCTCGTCAGCAGCCAAAATTCCGAAGAACCCCATCTCAGAAACCACGCTTCCAAGAGTGGTCTGGGCGAACTCCGAAATCCTCTCGGTCAAGTCAGCGGTTCCACCTCCCCCAATGCTCCAAGGGTGAATGCCAAAAGTCTTCCGAGGTGTATCAGCCACACTGACGAAATCGCTCTCGCTGCCAGCCTGATCCATCTGCCCGACGATGGCGCTCCACACCAACCCGTGCGCCGGGTCGGCGGGCGTGCTGGGTTCGCCCTTGATGCCCATCACGGTGCGCACGCCCTCGTCCACCGGCGCGCGGTGGCGCCCGAACAGGATGACGGTGGGCGTGCCGTGGCCAGGAATGTAGGCGCCGGAGGTGTCCACCACATGGGTCAGGTCCAGCCGGGGCAGCACCTGCTCGATCAGCCTGGAGCCGAACTCGCGCTTCATGAAGCTGTTAGCAGTGATCAGGCCGACATAGCCAGCACTGCGCCCTTCCGCCGCCGTCACGGCCAGTTCGAAGAAACGCTCGGTGAACGGCGCCCCGAGCGAATACTTCATGTGACAGCTCGCATACTTTTTGCGGTAAGCCGCATTGAGCGCCGCATCCTTGACCACGATGTAGGGCGGGTTGCCCACCACCGCGTGGTACTGCCGCCCCAGGATGCGCTGCACTTCAGTCAGGTCTTCGCTGGCGTAGGCGTGCGCCAGGCCGGTGTCGGCATGGCTCTCGGCGGCGTCAAATAAATCCTGGCTCTGCGTCAGGCCGAAACGCGTGCCGTGCAGCAGGCTGTCGCCGATGGCCACCGACACCTTGAAATCGTGCGCGTTGGCCAGCCGCTGCACGCCCGAGGCCTGCAGGGCCGCCACAAACAGGCGAAAGCGCGAGATGGCCACCGCGAAGGGGTTCAGGTCCACGCCGGCCACGGCATCGAGCGCTTTTTGCGCCAGGTCCACCGGGTTGCGGCCCGGCTCGTTGCGCTGCCACTCGGCCAGCAGGCGGTGAAAGCCGCCCAGCAGAAAGTGGCCCGAGCCGCAGGTGGGATCGATCAGGCGCACCTCGCGGAAACCGAACTCGCGCAGGGCGGGCGTGAGCGTGCGGTCGAGGATGAACTCCTCGACGAACTCTGGCGTCTGCAGCAGCGCGTAGCGCTTGCGGGTGGCCTCGCTCAGGTCCTGGTACAGGTCGCCCAGGAAGCGGGTGTTCCAGGCCGGGTCGGTGAAGTCGTGCAACAGCGCGCCGGTGTTGGGGTCCACCTGCTGCCAGAACTGGCGCAGCGCCATGGCGGCGTCGCCGCTGAGGCCAAGCCGGAAGGCCGGGTTGTGGGCCTCGTCAAAAAAGGTGTGCAGGCCGGGCAGCGTGCCGGCTTCGCGGAAGGCCGCCAGCAGGTAGTCGCGGTCGTTCTCCAGCGGGTGGGCCTGGAAGTAGGCATGGTGGCGGTCGCGCACCAGGGCCAGGCGGCCGGACTCGGGCGTGCCGCCCAGCCAGGGGCGCTCCACCAGCTGGTTGTCCTCGATGAAGCGCAGGAACACGCAGCTGAGCAGCCAATGCACGCCGGCCTGGGTGATGACCTGGTCGGCCCAGGTCTCGAAGGTCTCGGCGCAGCGGTCGGCGTCGCGGGCGGCCTGCCATTCGGCGCGCAGGCTGGTCTTGAGTTCGGCAGCGTCTGCGATGCGTTGCAGCAGATCGGCTTCCAGGCGCTTGAGCAGCTTGGTCAGGTCGGAGAGGAGTTGGGGGGCGTTGATCACTGCGAAGGCTTTCAGGCTGGGGTCTGGCTGGCGTGGCCGGGCGCGCGTTTAATCGCTTGGGCGCGGTGTCGGTTTTCGATCCAGGCCTGTGGCAGCGCCAGGGCGCGGGTGTTGTTGATGTTGTTGACCAGGGGCACGGCTACGCCGTCGATGACGGGCAGGCCCTGGTGGCTGGTGGGCAGCAGCACCCAGGCGCTGGGCGTGTGGCCGGGGCGGCCGGCATGTTCTTCCAGTTCGGTGATCAGGCTCATGAGTCCGTAGCGGGCCAGCAGGCCCACGCATACCAGCAGGAGGGGCGAGGCGCTGCCGAGCAAGGCGGCACGCACGTTTGGCACGGCGCGCTGAACCAGGCGCTGCAGGTTGATCCAGTGGCGGCTGCCCCGGTCAGCGGCGTCGGCCTGGAGCACGACGCTCCAGTCCACTTTCATGGCCTGGGCTTGCTCACGCAGCGCGGCCAGCAGCAGCGCGTCGAAGTTGATGCGCTTGACGGCGGCGGCTGGGGCGGCTGGGTCGCCGAAGCGGTGCAGCAGTTCAGCCTCGGCGTGGCGGGCCAGGCGCGGATGCACGGTCAGCACCAGCAGGCCGCCCTGTTCGAGCGAGCGCACCAGGCGTTCGTCCACCACGGCGGCCTGCGCCGCGTCGCCATCACTCAAGACATGGTTGGTCTGCAGCGTCGCATGGCGCGAGAACTCGGTGGTGGTGCCTGCGGTCTGCCCACGGCCCAGGGTGGCGAGGCGGTAGGCGCCCCGGCCATTGGCGGCGGTGATGTCCCAGGTCAGGGGCGCGCCGGCTTCTTCGAGCAGGCGATCCAGACCGGGGCGCTCAGGCAGCGCCGAGGCCTGCGGGTAGCGGCCACGCACGCGGTCCTGGATGTCCTTGACCCGCAGCTCGGGCGCGCCCACCAGCGCGCCCAGGGACTGGCGCAGCGCCTGGATGGGGGCCATGCCGCGCGCGTACATCTCTTGCCGGCTGGACACGGCGGCCTTGCGCGATGCCGAGGCGGCCAGGCGCAGCAGGCGCGTGGACGTGAGGGGCGCGGGTGCGGCGCCGCCGAGTTGCTCGGGCGCTGGCAGGGTGACGCCTTCGAGCATTTCCAGCACGCGGGCCGGCGGCAGCAAGGGGTCGGCCAGCGCGCAGGCATCGGCGGCGGCGCCCAGCTGGCGGGCGTAGTCGGCCCAGGGCGCAGCGCTGGCGATCAGCTGGTGCGGCTGGTGGTCGTAGGCTTGGAAACGAGGCTGGTCGAGGTGCGCCTCGGCCTCCAGCGCGCCGCGCAGGACGGCCGTGGCTTGGCGCAGGCGTTCGGCATCGTCCTGGGAGGCACAGCCGCGCAGCGCCAGCAGGGCCAGCGCGCCCTCTTGCGCGCTCATCACGTTGCCCTGGCTGCGAACGAGCGTGTCGATCTGGTGGCGCAGCTCGGTGAAAGCCGGGTTCTTGAGCCAGCGCTCACGGGCCTTGATCAGCGTGGCAGTCAGCGTGGCGCGATCCACCTCGCCCGCCTGTGCCGCGTCGCCCAGGCTGGGCCAGGCGCCGGCGTTGACGGCATCGTCCAGGCCCAGGTAGTGGGCCAGGGCGGCTTCTTCGGGCCGGTCGTCGCCAGCCGGCCGGCGGGGCAGCAACTGGGCGGCCAGTTCGTTGATGCTGACGGCGCCTTCAACGTCTTCGTCGGCATCGTGCGCAACGCTGCGGCCCTGGGTCAGGTCGGGCCGCAGGCGGGCCAGTTCCTTGGCAGTGAGCCGGATTTCCTTGCGGATCTTGTCGCCCACGCCCTTGAGGTAGCGAAACCGCACGCGATCCACCGCCAGCAACTCGCGGGCGTTGTGTACGCCCATGCGCTCGAGCACGTCCTGGGCTTCCAGGCCGTAGCCCAGCTCGGCCATGGTGGTCTGCGGCGTGGCCGTGGGGGCGATGGCGGCCAGACCGCTGGCCGGCGCGGCATCGCTGGGGTGGACGGTGCGGCGTGCGCTGAAGATGGCCCGCCAGTCGCGCAGCATGTCTTCGGCGTTGTCGAAGCGCTCGCGAAAGTCGCGCCTGAGTGCTTTTTCAAAAAAGCTGGCGAAACCTTCGCGCGTGATGGGATCGAACACATCGCGCTCGATGGTGGCCTCGGCATCGAGCATGGTCGGCGAGGTCTGGCCGTCTCCCCACACGGGCGGCTGGCCAACGGCCATTTCATAAAGCGTGACGGCCAGCGCAAAGCGCTCGGCATACAAGTCCCAGCGCGGCGGCCGGCGCAGCGACAGGAAGGGGTCCAGGTAAGGATGGGTGCCGGCCGTGATGTTGTGGGCCGGTGTGCGGCACAGCGAGAAGTCAAACAGCACCAGTTGCAGCTTCTTGTTGCGGTTTTGAGAGATGCCGATGTTCTCGGGCTTGATGTCGCGGTGCGCCACGCCTTCGGCTTCGAGGTGCTTGACGGCCTCGATCAGTTCCTCGCCGAAGCGCTGCAGCATATCGAGCGACAGGCGCCCGTCTTCCTTGAGTTGTTGCGCCAGGTTTTTTTCGCCTGCGCTCTTGAGCAGGAGCGCGGTGCGTCCAGTGACAACCAGCGTTTCGCGGTAGGCGACGATGTTCTGGTGGTGCAGGCGGGCCAGCACTTCGCCTTCGGCCAGCAAGCGCTCGTTATGCCCGATGTCGAGGGCGACTTTGAGAACGCTTTCTTCATCACTGCCGTCGCGGCGCACGAGCAGGGCATTGCTGGAGGAGCCGCGCCCCAGGCTTTTGAGGACGGTAAAGCCTCCTTCCAGGCGGTCGCCCACGCTGGCGATGCCGGGGTCCACCGTTGATTCGGGGTCGGGCGTGGTCAGCTCGTCTTCAACCTGGTCCAGGTCGTCTAAAAAACCCTGGATCGTGTCGTAGCGTTCCAGCAGGTCCGGGGCGGTGGCGAACTGGATCAGCTCCTGCTGCTTGGCACCGCAGCCGTCCAGGGTGTCGGACAGGCGCAAGCATCGCCCCACGCGCAGCTTTTCGGACAGGTCCAGCGTGGACTCGGCCGGCGGCTGGCCGGTGAAGATGTAGAAGGCGATGCAGCCGAGCGAGAACACGTCAAGGCTGGCGCCCTGGGCGGGGTCGGACCGGGTGGTTTCGGGGGCCAGGTAGAGCAGGCCTGGGTCTTCAACGTAGTCCTCGACGTGGCGCGTGCCGGTCGTGCGGTGAACCGTGTTGGGCGCGCTGGAGCCGCCCACGTTGCGCGAGGCGGTCTGCCAGTTCATCAGGCGCAGCTGCATCGCGCCGGTGTCCAGGCCATGGACCAGGATGCTCTGCGGCCCCAGGGCGCGGTGGTACAGCCGCTTGGCATGGGCGTACTTCAGCGTCTCGGCAATGTCGCGCACCATTTGCAGCCGCTGGGTGATGGTGAGCGTTTTACCCTTCTCGCGCAGCAGGTGATCCAGCCGCACCGCCTTGGGGTCGTGGTCGAAGATCAGCGCCGGGCCAAGCTCGGTTTCCTTCAAATCGTTGACACGCAGGATGCCGGGGTGGTCGATGCCTTCGAGCACCTCGAACTCACGGCGGGCCTGGCGAAGCCGGGCGGCGCGGGCCTCCGGCGTGGACGCTGAAGCTACGGTGTAGATGCGCACGCGCCGCTGAATCGTGTCCACGCTGACGTGGCTGGCCTCCCAGTCCTGAAAACCTTCGCCTTCGGCCGCGAGCCTGGTCAGCTTGTAGTCGCCGACTTGGCGATGCTTGTTCGAGGGCCGTATGCCGGCCTCGATCACGGCCCGGCCAATGGCGCGCGCCTGCGTGGCATCCACCGGCGTTGTCGCTTGGGTGGTGATGCCGTTGCTGAGGGCGCCGACGATGCCAGGATCGTCCAGTGAGCCCGGTCGCCCGTGTTGATAAGTGGCGGTCTTGGCCAGTCCCTCCAGCTGACAAGCCAGGCTGGAAGAAGACAGGAAGATGGCCGGCTCCACAAAGGGCAGACGGATCTTGGCCTTCATGATGGCCGGCTGGCGGCGCAGCAGACTGGCCAGGCGCTTGGCCTTGCGGTTGGCCAGGATCAGCGGGTTGTCATGCGTGGCGATGCGGCCATCCGTGGTCCAGGTCCAGCTGTGTGCGTCACCGCGCAACACACCCGGCCGGCTCTTGATCTCCACCAGGAACAAGCCCGCCGGTGAGAGAACCAGGGCGTCCACCTCGTTGACCTTGCCCTCGTCGTCAATGAACTCGAAGTTGGTCCAGACGTGCCAGGAGTCGCGGTCGGGCAGATGCGCCCGCAACCATTCGAGCGCCTCGCGCTCCCAGGCAAAGTTGGATTCGGCAATGACATGCCATCGGGATGCGCCAAGCGTCACGCAGCGCTCCTGTCGGCGTCGGGCACATGCTCGAACAGCTCGCCAACAGAGCAGCGGAACAGAGTACAAAGGGCGTCAATGGCGGCCACGTCCAGCCGGGTCGAAGTCTCCTTGTACAAGGACGTGACGGTGCTGCGATTCAAGCCGGTGAGGCGAGAAACGTCAGAGATGCGTAGCTTGTCGCGCCCCATGAGGAGCGACAGATGACAGCGGACCATGGTGAACCTAGACAGACAGGGTGATGCGCAGGATAGCAAAACGACATTTTACGCACAACCCCGGCACCATCCCGCTGCCACGTAGAAATGTGCGCCGTGCCTTGCTTCACTGAACCACCCTTTTCGGCGGATGCACCCCAAAGGGCAGCCAACTCCACCGTTTCGGTGTTTGATGACTTGACGGACGAGTATTGCATTCAAGCAACGTACACAGTCAATTTGGTGCTGAGAGTGCTTGACTTCTGGGAAGTGACTCATCGGCGCTCATTCGCTCGGCCATCTGGCATGGCATGCTCGCCCCCTTGCCACAGGCCTTCAGGCCTGCGCGCTGAACTCGAAATAACGGCATTCAGGCCCGACGAAGAGTCGAACCATAATAGCGGCTCGAAATTTTCACCGCAGCCTGCAGCCGTTGTTCCAGACTCGGGCGCTGCGTAGCCTGCGCAGCCAAGGTGGCCTGGGCGGGCAAAGGCAGGCGCGGCTTGACGTGATACGGTGTCTCGCGCTGGTGATCGTGACGAACGCCAAAACCGGCATTGGATCCACTTGCGGCGTGTGAAGCGCGAAACAGATCGCCCGCGGCCGAGAGCTGGTCGGCCCGGCTCACGATCAGCGCCTCGAAGCTGGCAGGGCCACGCACATCTTTTGCCGCAGCGTTTTCCGAGCTGGACAGGCTGTTCAAAATGGCCAGGCGCTGGCACTCGCCGATGCCCGAAGTGCTGTGCAGCGGACCCCAGACCATGCCGAAGCCCGAGGATTTATGACCGACCAGGCGGCCCAGGGGACTCATTTTTGTCCTGCAGACGCCTTCTTGGTACTCCAGGGCCTTGCCCAGATCGTGCAGGAGGGCTGTAACGATCAGCACATCGCTATCCACCAAAGTCTCGAAAGAGGTAGCTGCGATGCAAAGGCTCAGGCGAGCAACCTCAACGCTGTGGCGCAGATTCTCGCCACGGCCGCAGTGATGTCCGCGCCTGCTCGACGGACCGCGCACGAAAGCCTCCCACAGGCCGGGCTGAGCGAATATCTGACCAAGCAAGTTTTGAAAAGGCGGGGTGAGCTGCCGGAATATCTCAAAAAATTCATCGACAGCAGACTTCTCAGCGGAGATGGCAAGGCAAGCAGCCCGCAGCTGCGCAAAGGTCGGAGCTGCTGCGGTGTCGTAGGGGTTGGAAAAGCTCATGATAGTCCTTAGATAACCTGAGTTTTGGATAAAACCCAAGTTAAGTCACGCTCATTGCATCGCGGCAATGGTGCAGCTTGATGCACGGT
>Ga0302214_1000081_pt1 | contig 27393 bp, 34 predicted proteins | sample II_Fen_N1_3_FD_194584 | JGI IMG/M metagenome (GOLD analysis project Ga0302214, IMG submission 194584) | Peat permafrost microbial communities from Stordalen Mire near Abisko, Sweden - II_Fen_N1_3 | ecosystem: Environmental > Terrestrial > Soil > Wetlands > Permafrost | place: Sweden: Abisko... | reverse complement strand
CTGGATGCCCAGCACCAGCGTTTTGCGCGCCACCACCTGTTTCACCGCGTCCGCATGGACGGCGAGCTGGTTGCGGATGGCGGTGCGGATCAGGTCGGTGCGGTTGGCGTAGAAGCCTTCCTGCACCAGCAAGTCGATCTGGCCCAGATCGACATAGCCGAGATTGATGGTGATTTTTTCGTCGGCGGGCTTGGCGGCGGCGACGGAAGAAGCGGTTTTAGGTGGCATGGAAGCCATCCTATCACCATCCAAGTGGATGGTAAATAACTATTTTTTCAATAATGCGGCGGCAAGTCGTCGCCGGCGCGGCTAAAGCCCGCCGGGCCGGGTTCGGGCATTTGCTGGCGCAGCTGGGTGACTTCGCGCAGCAGCGCGTCGATTTGCTGCTGCTGGCGGATGATGACCTGGTTGAGCTGCTCCAGCAGGTCTTCGCTGAAGCTGGCCTTGATTTCGAGTTCGGTCAGGCGGTGCTCGATGGCGTCGGGGGTGATGTCGGTGGATTGCATCGGGCTATTGGACACGAATCGGGCGGGGCCGATTCGGAGCAAGGCTTCAGCTCGCCGCCGCCCGACCCAGCCGGTCGCGCACGCCGTCCCATTCGGGGCTGGCGGGCGGGTGCTCAATCCAGATCAGCCGGGCGCCCTGGGCGTCAAAACCGCGCAGCACGGCAAACAACTGCTGGGCCGTGGCCAGCGCGTCGTCGGGCATGCGCCGGAACAGCACTTTTTCAGACTGGATGCGCAGCACGTCGCGGGCGTACACCGCGATGTGGGCCGCGTCGGTGCCAAGCAGGTCGAGCGCGGTTTGGATCGCGCCCGCGTCCATCAGCCGCACCTTGGCGTTGGGCGCGTAATGCGCTTCCAGCGTGCCGGAGGCGCGGGGCGCGCTGCCCGCTTCGCTCAGCAAATCGTCTTTTGAAAGCACCGGCTCGCCGCAAGCGGCTTCCAGCTCGGCGCGGGTCAGCACACCGGGGCGCAGCAACACCGGGCGGCTGCGCGTGCAATCGACGATGCTGGACTCAATGCCGACTTCGCACGGCCCGCCGTCCAGCACCAGCAAATCATCGCCAAACTCCTGCGCCACATGCGCCGCCGTGGTCGGGCTGACGCGGCCAAAGCGGTTCGCGCTGGGACCGGCCACGCCCGTCGCACAGGCTTTTAAAAACGCCAGCGCCACCGGATGATCCGGGCAGCGCAGGCCAATCGAGTTCTGCCCGCCCGCCGCCGCCGCCGCCACGCCGTCGCGGCGCGGCAAAATCACCGTCAGCGGGCCGGGCCAGAAGGCGGCCATCAGCCGGGCGGCAAACGGCGGCACGCTGCTGGCGTAATCGCTGACCTGCGCCGCGTCGGCCAAGTGAACAATCAGCGGATGGTCCGACGGCCTGCCTTTGGCGGCAAAAATCCCGGCTACGGCGGCGTCGCTGGACGCATCGGCGCCCAAGCCGTAAACCGTTTCGGTCGGAAAGCCGACCAGCTCGCCCGCTTGAATGCGGGCGGCGGCTTGGGCAATCGCCTGCGGGTCGGTGCCGGAGAAAATCATGATGGAGCGCCCACGCTGAAACGCACCGTCTTCATGACAAGGCGTCCAGGCCGGGCAGGCCCAGAATCTGCGCCGCCTGGCGCGCCGTGGCCTTGACGCTGGCGACGTCAAAGCCGGTGATCGTCAAATGGCCCATTTTTCGGCCGGGCCGGGCGTCGCTTTTGCCGTACAGGTGCAAATGTGCGCCGGGCAGCGCCAGCACCGCCGCCCAGTCGGGCATGCGGGCATTGCCAGCCGCGTCAAACCACACGTCGCCCAGCAAATTGAGCATGATGGCGGGCGAATGCTGGCGCGGCGCGGGCAGCGGCAGGCCCGCCATTGCATGCACCTGCAAATCAAATTGCGAGGTGTCGCAGGCGTCAATCGTGTAGTGACCGCTGTTGTGCGGGCGCGGCGCCATCTCGTTGACCACCAGCGCGCCGTCGGCGCTGCCGTCGTCAATGACGAAAAATTCCACGCAGAGCACGCCGATGTAATTAATGTGCATCGCGATGGCCTGGGCGGCGGCTTGGGCGCGCTCGGCCAGCGCGGGCGCCATCGCGCCGTCAAACGCTTCGGTGACGGCCAAAATGCCGTCCACATGCACATTGCGCTGCGGCGCAAAGCCGACGATGGCGCCGTTCCAGCCGCGCGCCACGATGACCGAGCATTCGACTTTCAGCGGCAACAGCTTTTCCAGCACGCAGGGCACTTGCGCCAGATTGGCCCAAGCGGCGGCGAGTTCGGCGGCGTTTTTGACGCGCACCTGGCCTTTGCCGTCATAGCCCATACGGGCGGTTTTCAGGATGCCGGGCAGCAGCTCAAGAGCCACGGCGTCGAGCTGCGCCTGCGTGGTGATGACGGCGTGCGGCGCGCAGGTCACGCCCGCGACACCGGCGCTGGCGGTGAAGTGCGATTTTTCTTCAATCCGGTCTTGCGCGATGGCGACGGCGGCGGCGCCGGGCGCGACTGGCAGCGTCGCGGCCAGCGTTTGCAGCGCGCTGGCGGGGACGTTTTCAAACTCGGTGGTGACGGCGGCGCACAGCGCGGCCAGTTGGGCCAAGCCAGCAGCGTCGCTGTAGCCGGTCTGAATGTGGTGATGGCTGACGCGGCCCGCCGGGCTGTCAGCGTCCGGGTCGAGCACGGCGGTAAAGTAGCCGAGGCGCTGCGCCGCATGGACAAACATGCGCCCGAGTTGGCCGCCACCCATCACGCCCAGCGTCGCGCCGGGCAGGATCAAGGGCTTCACGGCGGGAACGCTGACCGCGTTCGCCGCGCCCTCGCCCAGAGAAAGAGAGGACAACGCGCTCATAGCGGCGGCAGCGTCATGGCGCGGGCAGCGGCGGTTTGCTCGGCACGGAACGCCTGCAGTTTTTCGGCCAGTTCCTTGTCGTGCAGCGCCAACATCGCCACGGCAAACAGCGCCGCGTTCGCCGCACCGGCCACGCCAATGGCAAACGTCGCCACCGGAATGCCTTTGGGCATTTGCACAATGCTGTGCAGCGAATCGACGCCCTGCAAATGCTTGCTCGCCACCGGCACGCCGAGGACGGGAACAATCGTCTTGGCCGCCAGCATGCCGGGCAAATGCGCCGCGCCGCCTGCGCCCGCGATGATGGCTTGCAGGCCGCGCCCGGCGGCGCCCTCGGCATAGGCAAACAAATCATCGGGCATGCGGTGCGCCGAGACGACGCGCGCGTCATGCGCCACGCCAAACTTCTCCAGGATTTGCACCGCGTGCTGCATCGTGTCCCAGTCGCTGCTGGAGCCCATCACCACGCCCACGAGAGGGCTTGCCGGGTTGTTGGTTGTCGTCATAAGGGGGGTTTCAAGTCGTGTGAAGGGAAGAGCTGTGCGCCGCGAAGCGGGGATTTTAAAGGCCAGTGCCTGCATGCTATCGTCTTGGCTGTTGCGAATCGGCGGCGCGCCCGCCATTTTCCCGCTTGAAAAAGCCTTGACCACTCTTGAGTTCAGACACACCATGATCGACGCCACCCTTGCCAATTTCAAGGACGAAGTCCTGACCGCCTCCAAAAACCTGCCCGTGCTGCTCGAATTCTGGGCGCCCGGCGGCGACCCGGACGGGCTGCTCAGCCCGCTGCTGGCGCAGCTGGAAACCGCTTACGGCGGCAGCTTCAAGCTGGTTCGGGTGGACGCCATCGGGCAGGAAAAACTCAGCGCCGCCTTTGGCATTCAGAGCGTGCCGACCTGCATCATGATGATCAACGGCCAGCCGGTGGACAGCTTTGCCGACATCCTGCCCGAGAGCGACATCCGGGCCTTTCTCGAACGCTACGTGCCGCCCGCCGCCGAAGAAGCACTGGCGCTGGAAACCTTCGACGCCAACGACCCGCAAGCGGTGCTGCAAAAGCTGCAAGACGCCGTCACCGCCAATCCCGCCGACGACAACGCCCGCTTTGACTACGTCCGGCAACTGTTGCTGCGCGGCGAAGAAGACGAGGCCAAAGTCGCGTTTGCGCCGGTGATTGCGCAAACCAGCATCGTGCGCCGCTTTGACTCGCTCAAACGCTGGATGGACGCGCTCGATTTCGTCACGATCAAGGCGCTTGGCGCGGACGCGAGCGCCGCCTTTGACGCCAGCATCGGCGCCAACAAGCGCGATTTTGACGCCCGCTTCGGCAAGGCGCGCTGGCTGATGGCCCAGCAACGCTGGACCGAGGCGCTCGACGAGCTGCTGGACATTTTGATGCGCGACAAGAGCTGGTCCGACGACGCGGCGCGCAAGACCTATATCGCCATTCTGGACATCATGGAGCAGCCCAAGCCGAAAGTGGCCGACGGCCAGATTCCGCCCGAAGACGCGACCATCGCCACCTACCGGCGACGGTTGAGCAGCGTGGTGTTGAGCTGAAGCGCGGCGCCTCAATCGGGTAATGAAGCCATGAAACTGGGGATGCAACAGCACCGCACCCGCCTTGCGGCCATCGCCGCCGCTGGTGTTGCGCTGTTTTTTGGGGTCGTGCTAGCCTTGTCTCTGGCTCAGCCCGGCTACGATTCGCAAAACCAGCTGATGAGCGAACTGGCCTTGGGGCGGCACGGTCAGTTTCTTGTGATTGCGTTTCTGGCGCTGGCTGCTGCTACGGGGGCGGTTTCTCTCAGCCTGTTTTCTTTTGGCGCGCCTGTCGCTGTCGGCCTGCTGCCCGCCATCGCGGCCACGTCATTCGTCGGGGCTGGCTTGGTTTCTCTTGGCGCGTCGATAGAAATTCATGTTTTTTTGTGGCCGCCGCCTTCATCCTGTGCGGTTTGAGCATGTGCCTGCTGCCAATAAAAGTGGGAATATTCTCTGGATGGCGCGACCGTGCGGTGTGCTGGGGCTCTTTCGCCGCCATGCTTTCCTCTACCGCACTGAACGGCGTTTGGCTATCCGCCGGGGTGGCTCAGCGGCTTGCCGCGCTGGCGCTGCTGGTCTGGCTGGTGCTGGTTGCCCGGCAACTTTCCCGCTGACGCGTGGGCCGCGTGGTGCTGAGCTGAGGCGGGTGAAAGTGTCAAGCGGCCTGCGCGCAGCCCGCCGCGTCAAAGCGCGCAAACGACCGCTGCTCGGCGGCCAGCACGCGCTGGGCGTTGAGGCTGGCAATCGGAATCGACGCGTCGCGCGGAATGCCGCCGGACAGCTGCAGCGCCAGATAGCGGCCACAGCACACGCGCAAAAATGACGCGAAATTTTCGATGTCGGCGCGCTCGGCCATCAGCTCGTCGTGCAGCCGGGTGCAGAGCTGGGGCACGCTCAGGCGGTCACGGCGGGCGATGTCACCCAGCACATTCCAGAACAGGTTTTCCAGCCGGATGCTGGTGGCCATGCCGTGCAGCCGCACCGAGCGCACCCGGCTTTCGTACAGCGCCGGATCAGCGCCAATAAACACCTGACACATAGTACATCTCCAGCTTGCTTGCGTTGTCGGACGGCCCCGGCGGGCCAGCCAGAATCATGCAGCAGCCGCTGGGCGGCGTCAATGCGTGATCTGCGTGCCCAGCAACGCCAGGAACTGGGCAATCCAGGCCGGATGCGCAGGCCAGGCGGGCGCGGACACCAGGTTGCCGTCGGTGTAAGCGGCGTCGATGGCGATGTCGGCGTAAGTGCCGCCCGCCTGCTCGACCTCAAAGCGACAGGCAGGATAGGCCGAGCAGGTGCGCCCTTTGAGCACGCCCGCGCCCGCCAGCAGCTGCGCGCCGTGGCAGACGGCGGCGACGGGCTTGTTGGCGTCAAAAAAGTGCTTGACCATCGCCAGCACCGCCGGATAGGTGCGCAGATACTCCGGCCCCCGGCCACCGGGCACGACCAGCGCGTCATAGCTTTCGACCGCGATGTCGGCGAACGTGGCGTTCAGCGCAAAGTTGTGGCCGGGCTTTTCGCTGTAGGTCTGCGCGCCTTCAAAGTCGTGGATGGCCGTCTTGATCTGGTCACCGGCTTTTTTGTCCGGGCACACCGCATGCACCGTGTGCCCGACGGCCAGCAGCGCCTGAAAAGGCACCATCGTTTCGTAGTCCTCGCAGTAGTCGCCGCAAATCATCAGAATCTTTTTCGCTGCCATGTCTGTCTCCTGGGGTTGAGGCTTGATTCTTGGCCAAAGCGGGCCGCCCGTGGTGTTAGCGGGCTGTGACATCGGAGACAAAGCGGGCGTCAGGTCACGCCATCAAGGCAAACCGCTCATCGTTCTCGGTTTCTTCTACCGTCGATGACCACGCCTTGCCGGTCGTCTGCGCCACGATGCGCTGATGCACCAGTCGCTCCACGGTCGTGATGCGCTCGCAAACCTCGCGCAGCGAGTGGTTTTTGGACGCATGCGCCATGTAGAGGAATCGCATCAGGTTGTCATTGGCCTTGGGCACCTTGCCGTGACGCTCCCACAAGCTGATGTTTTGCTCCGAAACGCCCTGCATTTTTGCCACTGCCGCTTGAGACAGCTTGAGCGCCACCCGCAGAAAGCGAAATTCCTTGCCCGTCAGCCGCGCAGGCTTGCCGATCAAGTCTTCAGCCAGCAACTTGTGCAGGGCATCGGCGTCCGTGATGGCGACAGCTTCGCCGTAAGCCGTTTTCTTTTTGATGAATCCATTGGCGAGCCAGACATTGTCCAGCCCACATTCCGTGTAGTGGTACATCGTGCGCTCCAGTTAATTTTAAAAAACAGTGACCACGATCAGCGTCGGATCGTCGTCATCTAATGCGACACACACCTGCAAATTTCTTCCGCAAACATAGCGTTCCATGCGGCAAACCAGATGACCCGTCTTCATGTCATCTTCAGGCGTCCGATGGATAACGCCCTGCCGAATGCATTCGTAAACCTCATCGAGCAACACCTTTCTTTTCTTCATCCGCTCCCTGGAGTGAAGGGTCAGGAAGATGTTCTCGGTGTGCCTGGCAATTTCCCGGATGTGTTTCTGAAGCTGGGGAATGGACTGCTTTTTGAAGCTCTTTTTCACCGGAAACCTTGTGTCTTTTATGCGTGAATGATAACGCGATAACCCATAAAATTTATGGCATTACATCGCTTGAGTCCTTGGCTGACAAAGTGCAGGGAGGAAAAGTTGCACTTCAAGATTGACCCGCTGCCAGCGTCAGGGCCAATGCGAATCTTGGCCGACGTACTTGAATTTATACGGCAATGCCGTATTATTAAAGCCATGCATACAGTTTCTGAAACCGAAATTTTTCAAAAGTACGCGCAAGGCGTGTGGCTTGAGGCTGAACGAGTCGAGTTCATCAACTAGATTGCGGCCAACCCGCTGGCTGGCGATGTGGTGCCGGGCTCCAACGGCTGCCGCAAAGTGCGCTGGAGCCGCAGCGGCATGGGCAAGCGCGGCGGTGCGCGGGTGATCTATTTCAACGAGCTTGAGGGGCGCATCTGGCTGCTGATCGTCTATGCGAAAGCAAAATTTGACAACCTGCCAGCTGAATTTTTGGCAAAACTTAAACACGAGGTGGAACATGGCTAAACCAATCGACGCGGAAATGGAACAATTCCAAAATGACCTGCTGGCGTCCGTCCGGCAAATGAAGGCGGGCAAGGCGGCGCGCACCACCGTTGTCACCCTGACGGCTGCCGCCGATGCGAGGGCGAAGGTCGGGGTTTCACAGTCCGCATTTGCAGCACTGCTGGGCGTGTCGGTGCGCACCTTGCAGGACTGGGAGCAAGGCAGGCGCGAGCCATCCGGCGCGGCCAAGACGCTGCTACGCATTGCGGCGCGCACGCCGGAGGCGGTCAGGCTGGCCGTCTGATAAGGAGAGCGTGAAATCACGCCGAAAAATCTTCAATGAAATCAATGCGATTTGATGACAAAACGCTTGATGCCACAGAGCCAAACGCCGTGTGCCGCCTCAATGCATCCGCCCCGCCGCCAAGCCTGCCGGATTCGGCTTGCTCGCAGTGCAGGCGTCGTGCAAAACGGCGCGGCGCAAACCAGCCGGGTCGAGCTTCAGCACAGCGCAGGCGTTGTCCAGCGCGGAGCGATTGACGTGCTGGCCGGTGCGCTGCTTGTTGACGATGGCGACGGCCCAGCCGGGGGCATCGGGCGCTATGCAAATTTCGCGGGCGCCGGGCGGCATGGCGGGAATCGTGGGCATCGTGGGCACGCCGCGCATGGTTTGGCGGATTTCTTGCAGGCGCTGGCGGCCAGCGGCGACGACTTCGGGCGTGGCCCGTTTGGGCGGCGCAAGCGGCGCGGGCGGCGGGCCTGCGGGCGGCGTGGATACGCTGGCGCTGGCCGGGTTGACGCTGGCGCTGCTCGCCGGGCTGCGGCGGGTGTCTGTCAGCCAGGCGGCCTCGAAGCGGCCCCAGTTGCGGGTGCAGCAGAGGGTCAAGACTTGCGCCAGCGTCAGGCCCGCGATGGCGGCTTGGCTGCACAGCGCGTCCAGCGCGGTGGCGTTGAGCGCGCCCAGCTTCTTCTTGGCCCGTATCGCCGCGAAGTCGGCCAGGACTTGAGGATGGACACCATCGGCCAGCAGCACCGCGTCCGGCAGCGCCGAGGCGGCTGTTACTGCTGCGTTTTTAGACGATATATCTCCTGTTAGGGTGCAGATTTCGACAGGTTTTATGTCGTTTTCTGCGGCTTGCGTGTCGTTGGCTGCAGGTTTTTCTGCAAAAACTGCGGGGGTCGGCGCCAGCGCATCCAGCACCACGGTGTCGGTGCTGAACGCCAGCGGCGTCAGGCTGTCGGTGTGGATGCTGTAGCGCGTGGTGCGGCCCGTGCGCAGCCGGGCGCGCAGGATGCCAGCGCGCTCCAGGGCGCGGATGTGGCCCTGCACCGTGCGCTCGCTGATGCCGCACATGCGCGCCACGCGGCTGACGCTGGGCCAACTCAGGCCGAAATAGGCCGCGCCCTCCCTGGCGTTGAGGTGGTGGACGAAACATTGCAGCACCAGCTTGTTGACGCCCGGCGGCAAGGCGCAGCGCCAGATTTTGGCGGCCATGTCGAGGTCGGGGCGGCTCATGCGGCACCGCCGTTCAGGGCGCAGGAATCAGAGAATTTGCCCGTGAAGACGGGAATGAGGGCGGACGCGCCCGTGACGAAAGCAGCCATGAATGGCCTCCAAGAGTGCAGTTTGCAAAAACTGACGCACCCGAGACCAATCAGGGGCGGCAGCTCGAACGGGTTGGTCTACCGGGCACTCTTGCGAAAACCGGCGGAGCCGAAGCTCCCCCATCCGAGCCGCCAAAAACTGGAAGCCGAAATGATGAAGCCGCAGGTTCTGCGGAGAGGCTGCGGCTTTCGTCGCAGAGTGATTCGAGAGACCAATCTCGGCCCCGCACGATAGCAGGCGGGGACTTGGGGTGAAGTATAGCCGGTGAGGTTGTGGTGACTCACGCAGGTTTCACGTAGCTTATGGCAAGTGAGACCTTGCGCTAACCAAGAACTATCAAAAAGCTATGCACCCTTCCAAGTGCGAAAAACTAAGCATGTAAAAACATCAGATGTTGATTTTTTTTGACTACAATGTAGGTTGAAAAAATCAACATCGAGGTATTGATGCTCAATCGCAAACTTGTCATTGTCAACGACGAATCCGAAGTCAAATCGAGCCTTCACGCCCTTGTCGGATTGACCCCAGAGATTGTCCAGAATGTTGCTACGGCTGTATCGGTGGCCAGGAGTAACTCATTGGCGGTTGACCCTTGCAATTCCCCTGGTATACAAGCTTATATTTATGGCGTTAGAAACATTCGCCTTCAATTATTGCCGCTTGGATGGCGAATGAGTCGAGTCGGGAATATTGAGTCCACAGTCAATGATGAATTAGGTATACAACTTTGCTTTCAAAACGTGGACCAAGCTTGCAGAGATCGGGATCCTGAGGCAATTTCAGAAAAAGGATCCGGCTCTCGAAAACTGATTTATAACGGCCGACAATCTGAACTATTTAAAAATGTCAGTAAGATCGTGCCAGAAAAGTATGGCTCAACACCAACTGTTTGGGTGATTTGCGTGAGCGTGGATGAGAAAAACAATGTATGTGCTGAGGTTTCTTGTCCCAAAGTTTTTGATGGGAAACGGTACAACGGTTTCAGTAAGCGTATCTTTGTTGTGGATGATTTATCTGCTCCAAAATCAAAATACGATAAAAAATCTGACATCAATGATGATTCTGAAGATTTTGAAGTACGGGTTTCAAAAAAGTGAAGGTTTATGTTTAACGCTAGCAGACTTGCCATCGCACGGAAACGTCGCCAGCTAACAAAGAAAGATTTGGCTGAGAAAGCCGGTATTAGTGCGCTCACTCTCACGCGTTTAGAAGGGGGTGAAACATTTTATCCAGTCAAAGAAACTGTGCGAGCTCTAGCTAATGCACTTAAATATCCAGTCGATTTTTTCTACTTGGATGATGATTGCGAAGAACTCGCAACGGAGGCTGTAAGTTTTCGAAGTTTGTCATCATTGACTGCACGACAGCGTGATGCGGCCCTCGCTGCTGGCTCTATCGCTTTTTTATTTGATGACTGGGTCACTAATCGTTTTGATCTCCCAAAGCCTGACCTGCCTGATCTGCGCGACGAGGAACCAACTGCCGCAGCAGAGGCACTGCGTGCATATTGGGGTATTGGGACAAAACCCATCCCATCAATAGTTAAAATTTTAGAATCGAAAGGCGTTCGTGTATTTTCTCTTTCTGAGCAACATAAGAGCGTTGATGCTTATTCATGTTGGAAAGATAATGTACCTTATATTTTTTTGAATACTTTTAAATCTGCTGAAAGAAGTCGATTTGATGCTGCACACGAATTAGGTCATCTTGTATTGCATATTCATGGAGCTTCTGGAAGTCGAGATGTTGAGCGGGATGCCGATTCTTTTGCATCTTCTTTTTTGATAAATAGAGGTGACTTGATAAGTAATTTATCAAGAGTTAATTCTCTAAAACAGTTGGTAGAAGCAAAAGAGCGTTGGGGCGTTTCAGTCGCAGCTCTTGCCAGAACTGCATTTGATGCCAATTTGATTTCTGATTGGAACTATCGCGAGCTATGCAGGCAAATGAGCACTTTAGGGTATAGAACCAAAGAGCCGATGGGAAGAGAGCGCGAAAAATCTGTACTTTGGAAGAAGATATTTGAAGAGCTATGGAAAGATGGTGTAACACGAGATTGCATCGCAAAGGAATTAAAGCTTCCTTTTGATGAAATTCAATCGTTGGTTGGTGAGTTGATTACAGAAGCGCCAATTTTCGTAACACCCACGACGGATCGGCGTGCGTTGAGAGTAATCTAGACACTTACTCCGAGGACATTGCTTTCGTAAGGCTAGGGCCAACTTTTTTCAGCAGCAGACTAAAAGGGTCTGCAAGAAAAGGGGTTTCCATTACTCTATCTAAACCTCTTTTGAAGGAGCCTGAAAATGACCCGCAAAATTAACGCCGCTGATCTGCCCCAGTTCGATCTGGCGGAAATGCTCAAGACCGAACAGGATATTGCCACCTACCTGACGCTGGTCATTGAAGAGGGCGATGTCTCGGAGCTGTCGCCCGCCTTGGGCATTGCCGCCCGTGCGCGGATGACTGATGAACAGCTCAAAGCCCGCGATGCCGGGCGCGACATTGGCGCCGAACTGCTGCAATCGGTGCGCGAAATGACGGCGGGCCGCTGGACACGCAAAACAACGTTCGAGCCTTTGGCCGATGGTCGCGTGCGCCGCACCGTGGTGCGCGCCGATGGCACGCGGGAAAAGCAGGCGGTTCTGGTGGGGCCGCGCAAAGCCTTTTCAAGCTAATCAGCCGCCATAAACCGTCAGGGCTTGAGGCTGTCGGCTTGCCGCTTGTAGCTGTCGTAAGACGTGCCCGCGTTTTTCAGGCAGCGCCCGCGCTCCTGGCTGTCGAGCAGCTTGTTGCATTCATTGCGCTGCCATTCCTGGCCCGACGCATAGAACTGCTCCGTCGAGCAGCCCGCCAGCAAAGCGGCCAGCGTCACACTGGCAAAAATCAGAAAATACCGCATCAAGCACTCCTTGTTAAAACTGGCAGCCTTGGCCGCCCGCGCCGCCTCAAGCCGTCAGCCGCGTCATCGCTTCCTGGTACTTGGCGGCGGTCTTGGCGATCACGTCGGGCGGCAGGTGCGGCGACGGTGCGGTTTTGTCCCACGGCTTGCCGTTGATGCGCACGGCTTCCAGCCAGTCGCGCACGAACTGCTTGTCGTAGCTGGGCGGGTTCTGGCCAGCGGCAAACGCCGCTTCGTAGCCTTCAACCGGCCAGTAGCGCGACGAGTCGGGCGTCAGCACTTCGTCCATCAGCGTCAGCGTGCCGTTGTCGTCCAGGCCAAACTCGAATTTGGTGTCGGCAATGATGATGCCCTTGGTCAGCGCAAAGGCGGCGGCGGTCTGGTAAATCTCGATGCTGAGCTTTTTGATCTGCGCGGCCAGCTCGGGGCCGACGACTTTTTCGACCTGCGCGTAGTCGATGTTTTCGTCATGCTCGCCGACTTCGGCCTTGGCGGCGGGCGTGAAAATCGGCTCGGGCAGCTTGCTGGCGTTTTGCAGACCGGCAGGCAGGGCCACGCCGCAGACCGACTGGCTTTGCTGGTATTCGGCCCAGCCGCTGCCAGCTAAATAGCCGCGCACCACGGCTTCGACTGGAATCGGTTTGAGGCGCTTGACCAGCATGGAGCGGCCCGTCACTTGCGGGATTTCGGCGGCGCTGACCACGCTTTCGGGCGCTTCGCCAGTCAGGTGATTCGGGCAGATGTGGCCGAGCTTGCCGAACCAGAACAGCGCCATCTGCGTCAGCAGCGCGCCCTTGCCGGGAATCGGCTCGCCCAGGATCACGTCAAACGCGCTCAGGCGGTCGCTGGCCACCATCAGCAGCCGGTCCTGGCCGACGGCGTAGTTGTCGCGCACCTTGCCGCGCGCGAGCAGGGGCAGGGAAGTCAGGGCCGAGGTGTGAAGTGCTGTGGTCATGGTGGTCATGCAGGTGATGCAGGTAGGAAAAGTAAAAAAGCCCGTGCGACTCGGGCAGAGTCCACGGGCTTTGAATTATCGCCAATCCGGCGCAGCGGATGGCACGGGCGGATTACTGGACGACTTGCGCCAGTTCGCCGTTGGCGTACTGGGCGGCGACGACGGACAGGCTGCGGCCCTTGATCGTGGCGGCCTGACCTTCGCAGCCGAACTCAAGGTAACGCTGCTTGCAAATCGCCTTGGCCGCTTCGCGGGCGGGCTTGAGCCATTCACGGGCATCGAACTTGTCTGGGTTTTCAGCCAGAAACTTGCGCACTGCGCCGGTCATTGCCAGACGGATGTCGGTGTCGATGTTGATCTTGCGCACGCCGAACTTGATGGCTTCTTGGATTTCTTCGACGGGCACGCCGTAGGTTTCCTTCATCTTGCCGCCGTACTGGTTGATGATGGCCAGCAGGTCTTGCGGCACCGACGACGAGCCGTGCATCACCAAGTGGGTGTTCGGGATGCGGGCGTTGATTTCCTTGACGCGGGAAATTGCCAAGATGTCGCCGGTGGGCTTGCGGCTGAATTTGTAAGCGCCGTGGCTGGTGCCGATGGCAATCGCCAGCGCGTCCAGGCCGGTGGCCTTGACGAACTGGGCGGCTTCTTCGGGGTCGGTCAGCATCTGGCTGTGGTCGAGCTTGCCGACGGCGCCGATGCCGTCTTCTTCACCCGCTTCGCCGGTTTCCAGGTTGCCCAGGCAGCCAAGTTCGCCTTCGACCGACACGCCGGTGGCGTGGGCCATTTCGACGACCTTGCGCGTCACTTCGGTGTTGTACTCGAACGAGGCCGGGGTCTTGCCGTCTTCGTGCAGCGAGCCGTCCATCATCACCGAGCTAAAGCCCAGGTTGATCGCGCCTTGGCAGATGGCCGGGCTTTGGCCGTGATCTTGGTGCATCACCAGCGGAATGTGCGGGTAGGCTTCGACGGCGGCCAGAATCAGGTGCTTGATGAAGGCTTCACCGGCGTATTTGCGGGCGCCTGCGCTGGCCTGCAAGATGACGGGCGCGCCCACCTCGTCGGCGGCGGCCATCACGGCCTGAACCTGTTCCAGGTTGTTGACGTTGAAAGCTGGAATGCCGTAGCCATTGGCGGCGGCGTGATCCAGCAGCTCGCGCATCGAAACGAGTGCCATGTTGGGAGTCCTGAAAGTTAAAAAAGCGGTGAAAACGGGGGCTATTTGACGGAAAACTGCTGCGTACAGCCCACCTGACGTGCGCCGTAACCGCGTGGTAACTGCGTTGAAACCCGGGCCTTTATTCTACCGTTTGACGTCCGGCTGGCGCCATTTCTTCGAGCACCTGCAACACCCGCGCCGCGCTGATGTCGTTCAAACAGCGCGTGTGGCCCAGCGGGCAATCGCGCTCGAAACAGGGCGCGCAGTTCAGCGGCGGCTGGTAGGCCGGGTCATTTTTCAGCCAGAGCACGGCGGCTTTGTCGTTCAACGGCGGCGTGTGCAGCGGACTCGACGAGCCAAACATCGCCACCTGCGGCACGCCCAGCGCGGCGGCAACGTGCATCAGGCCCGAATCGTTGCTAACGGTGGCGCGGCTGGCGGCAATCAGGGCCAGCGCCTGCGGCAGCGAGGTTTTACCGGCCAGATTGACGCATTTGCCAGCCTGAACGGCGTTGACCGGCGCGGCGATTTCCTCGCACAGCGCCGCCTCTTTTCCTGAACCGAGCAGCACCACGGGCACCGTCAATTTGGCCGCGAGTTCAGAAAAATGCGCCGCTGGCCAGCGTTTGGCCGGGCCGAATTCTGCACCCGGCGCGAACACGACGTAGCCGCTGCGTTGCAGGCCGAGCGCGTCCAGCGTGGCGCTGATCTCTGCCGCGTTGATTTGCAGTTGCGGTCGGTCGGCGCTCAAGCCGCCCTCGCCGCTCAGCGCCGAATAAAACGCCACCATCGGCGGCTTGTTTTTCGGATTCGTCAGCCGATGCGTCAGCAGCCCGACGCGGGTTTCGCCCAGGTAGCCGATGCGCTGCGGAATACTGGCCATGAACGGCAGCAGCGCGCTTTTCAGCGAGTTCGGCAGGACGTAAGCCTTGTCGAACTGGCCCTGAATGCGCTTGGCGATGCTGCGCCGCGCCCGGAACTGCAGGCCACCGTGGGCAAACGGGAACTCAATCACCTCGGCGACTTGCGGCATGGCGCGATACACCGGCGCCACCCACGGCAGCGCGCCGACGGTGAGGCGCTCGCCGCGCGCGTGCAGGCGGCGCAGCAGCGGCTCGGTCATGACGGCGTCGCCAATCCACTGCGGGGCAATGATGAGCGAGTTCATCGCGCTGGGGTCAGTGGTGGCCGCCGAAGTGCTCGCCCGGCTTGAGCTTGTACAGCGTGCCGCAGTACGGGCATTTGGCTTCGCCGCTGCGGGCCACGTCCAGATAAACCTTCGGGTGGCTGTTCCACAGCGCCATGTCGGCCTTGGGGTTCGGGCAGAACACGCCGCCCTGGTGGTTGAGGTCGCTGGCCAGCAGCTCGATGGTGGAGGATTTGCTCATAATTTTTGACTCAGTCAGGATGTCGAAGCGGCAAGCGCGGGAAGGTTGGCAGGTTCAGACCCGGGTCAGCCAGGAGGCATACGCGGGATTGCGACCGTTGACGATGTCAAAGAAGGCCGCCTGGATTTTCTCGGTAATCGGGCCGCGCGAGCCGCTGCCGATTTCGATGCGGTCGAGTTCGCGAATCGGCGTGACTTCAGCGGCGGTGCCGGAGAAGAAGGCTTCGTCTGAAATATAGATTTCGTCGCGGGTGATGGGCTTTTCCTTGAGCTCGATGCCAAGGTCTTTGCAGATCGAAAAGATGGTGTTGCGCGTGATACCGTTGAGCGCGCCCGCGCTGGAGTCCGGCGTATAGACCACGCCCTTGCGCACGATGAACAGGTTCTCGCCCGCGCCCTCGGAGGCAAAGCCCTGCGGGTCGAGCAGCAGCGCCTCGTCGTAGCCCTCATCGGTCGCTTCCATGTTGGCCAGAATCGAGTTGGTGTAGTTGCTCACCGCCTTGGCGTGGATCATGGTGATGTTCACATGGTGGCGCGTGAAGCTGCTGGTCTTGACGCGGATGCCGCGCTTCATGCCTTCTTCGCCCAGATACGCGCCCCAGGTCCAGGCAGCAACCATCAGGTGAATCTTGTTGCCCTTGGGGCTGACGCCGAGTTTTTCCGAGCCGATCCAAGTCAGCGGGCGGATGTAGCCGCTCTCTAAATGGTTCTCGCGCACCACGGCGAGCTGGGCGGCCATCACTTCCTGCGGCGTGAACGGGATTTTCATGCGCAGGATTTTGGCGCTGTTGAACAGGCGCTCGGTGTGCTCTTCGAGTCGGAAAATCGCCGTGCCGCCGTCGGGCATTTTGTAAGCGCGCACGCCTTCAAAAGCGCCGCAGCCATAGTGCAGCGTGTGGCTCAGCACATGGATTTTGGCGTCGCGCCAGTCAACCATCTGGCCGTCCATCCAGATTTTGCCGTCGCGGTCTGCCATCGAAGGGGTTGCTGGAGCCATGTGTGATCCTGTCATGAGTGTCGTAAAAGAAGATTTCAGTTCGGTCCCAAACCAAGCGAGACCCTTGCCCTGCATGCAGGCAGCTCGCACAGGCTGGGAAAACCTGAAATGTTAATTTTACGGTCAGCTACAGAGCCGCCTTGGCCCCATTGAAGAATTCTAAAGTTCCCCCAGCGTTCTCCTTCCCAAAAACCTCCCTACAACTTAGTCACAATTGAAACTTAAAATCACTAATTAGTAAATTAAGTTCTAATACGTTTCAATGCAAGGCGGGATGCGGTCCAGCCAGACTCTCAACAAGGTTCCACCGCGCACCGGAGAACTCTGCGGCGTACCGGCCATAAAAAACGGTTTGGGTTAGTTAGGAGCAATTTCGCTCGGATTTTTATAAAGGAATTTTTAGCATGACCGGAAAAACAAGCCAGCTCGCACTGGCAATCGCTGGATTGCTGATGATGGCAGGCAGCGCAATGGCGCAGTCCACAGCCACCGCAACGAGCACGGCCAATGCCACCGTCGTCGCTCCCATTGCCATCACGGCAGTCAATTCGCTGGAATTCGGCAAACTTATCCCATCGAATTACACGGCGACGATTGGACTTGACAACACCCGAAGTGACAGCGTGGCTAACAACTACGCAAAAGGCACCCTCCAGACCGCCACCTTTACGGTGACGGGCGAGCCTAGCTTCACTTATGTCATCGCACTTCCAGTCTCTGCTCTGATTGCCACGCCCTCAGGAACAGTTAAAACAATGACGGTTGACGCTTTTACAGTGGGTGCAGGTGCAAAGGGCACTGTTTTAAGTTCAATTGGAACGCTTGACGGTTCAGGTAACGGAGATCTGAACGTGGGTGCCAAGCTCACTGTCAATACCAGTCAAGCTCCTGGGGCTTACACCGGAACTTACCCAGTGACCGTCACCTACAACTAATTCATTGCTAGCCAGGCACCTCCCCTGCGGCGGCTCATGCAAACCGTTTTAGCATGTTTTGTCCGCAGAAATTGCTAGGACGGTTTATGCTTGGGGCCGCTGATCTCGTGCCAATACAGTTTTTTCAGCCCCATGCCTTACGCCTGCTTCCGAGCTGCTTACCTGCCGCAGCACTAGTGACTGCGGCCTGCCTCTTCAAGGCTCCGACTGCACAGGCGCAAACCCTTGCCAGCACGGTAGGCTTGTCCTTCGGTGCCTTTATCGCTGGCACAGGGGGAACTGTCACCGTGAATGCAAATGGCTGGCGCAGCAAGACCGGCGGCGCGGCCCTGATTGGGCAAGCCAGCAGCACGGCAGCACAATTTTTCGTCCAGGGTACGGCGGCGGCAACCTATGCCATCACCTTGCCTGCCGATGGAAGCGTCACCTTGATGGATACAAGCGGCCACAGCATGGCGCTCAACGGGTTTGTCAGCTATCCCAGCGCCACAGGCACACTTTCGGGCGGTGGAATGCAGACGCTCAGCGTGGGTGCCACGCTGAGCGTGAATAATGCCCAGCCACGGGGCAGTTACAGCGGCTCGTTTCCCGTGACCGTGCATTACAACTAAAGCCCATGACCAGGGCCACCTTTTCAGACTTCAGAAAGTTCAGAGTTTTCATGATGCGTTTTTTGCCTTTCTTGCTGTCCATCCGAACCGGGCTGATGGCCTTGGCTTTGTGTTTGGGTGCCCCGCTGGTATGGGCCGACCTGACCCTGTATCCGACCCGCATCGTCCTGGAAAAAAACCAGCGTGCAGCACAAGTCGAACTCATGAACAACAGCACCGCACCCGAGACCTACCGCATCACGCTGGTGAACCTCCGCATGAGCGAGACCGGCGAATTCATCTCCATTGAAACCCCAGGCCCTGGCGATCAGTTTGCCGACGCGTTCCTGCGCTACTCGCCCAAGCAGGTCACCGTGCCGCCCGGCGGCTCACAAACCGTGCGCATACTGGTGCGCAAGCCCGCCGATCTGGCGCCTGGCGAATACCGTTCGCACCTAGTATTTAACCGCGTCGCCGACACCACCAGCGCCAGCAGCATCGACCAGACCCGCAACCCCGACGACAAGACCATTGGCGTGACCCTCACGGCGCTGGTCGGCGCCTCCATGCCCATCATCATTCGGCACCGGGACACGCAAGCCAGCGTCACGCTGTCTGACCTAGCGCTGCGTCCGGCAGGACGTGAATCGGGGGCGGCACTGGATTTTCAGATCAACCGCAGCGGCACCCGCTCGGTGTATGGCGACCTGTCAATCACCTTTACTCCCAAGGCAGGCAAGCCCGTCGATCTGTCCCAAGCCAACGCCCTAGCGGTCTATACGCCCAATGCCCTGCGCCGCGTGCGCATGCCGCTGCAAGTACCGCCGGGCACGGTGCTGACGGGCGGCACCTTGAGCCTGAGCTACCGCGAACGCCCGGAAGCCGGTGGCAAGACGATGGCCGAAGCTAATCTAGCCTTGCCCTAAGCGTTTGACGAGCGCTGCTTCAAGCCGCAGCCATGCTGCCAATGCCCCCCTTCCTGCCTCATTGCTTGGCGGTGACTCTGTGCTTGGCACTAGCGGCACCAGCGTGGGCGCAACCAGCGACAAGCCCCGCCGCCAGTTTGAGCACAAAGCCAGCAAGTCCCGATAACCAAGCCAACCTGCTGATTCTGGAGGTGCAGCTCGATAGTTTCGTCCTGTCCGACGGCTTGAGCGCCTACCAGGATGGCCCACAGATTCTGCTGCCCCTGGGAGAACTAGCCCGTTTGCTGACGCTGGCCATCAGCGTGCAGCCCAAAGCGGGCAGCGCCAGCGGCTATGTGCTGCGCGAAGATCAGACATTCGAACTGAATGTCGCCCAATCGCTGGTGAGTCTTGCGGGCCATGAGGTGCGGTTTGAAACGAAACACGCCCGCGTCATAGACGACGAGATTTATGTGAACAGCGAGCTGCTCTCACACTGGCTGCCGATTGACTTTGACCTGAACATGTCAGCCCTGCAATTGCAGGTCAAGCCACGAGAAAAGCTCCCGCTGCAAGAGCGCTTGGAGCGCGAGCGCGCCGCCAGTCGGCTGGGCAACGCCAGGCCCAGCCGACTGGCCGACCCCGGCTATCCGCGCGTGATAGCGCCCTACCAGTGGATTGACCGGCCTTTTATTGACCAGACCTTTGGCTCCAGCGTACAAACCACGCCCGGTGCTCGCCAGCTCAGCGCCGCCTCCACCACCTACCTGACCACCGACATGCTGGGCATGGAGGGCGCGGCCTACATCAGCAGCAGCCGCGACAAGCCCGCCCCCGACTGGCGCATGACGCTGGGCCGCAACGACCCAGATGCTGGCTTGCTCGGGCCGCTCCATGCGCGCTCTTTGGTCGTGGGCAACATCTCCATGCCCAGCATCGCCAACGTGATGAGCACCAGCGGCAGCGGCCGAGGCATCGCCATCAGCAACCGTCCCCTGGACCAGCCCACCAGCTTTGACCGCCAAAGCCTGCGCGGCGATCTGCCGCCGGGCTGGGATGTGACGCTGTACTACAACGACGCCTTGGTGGGCTTTCAGGCCTCCCGCGCTGACGGGCAATATGCCTTTGACGACTTGCCGCTGTCATTTGGCCGCAACGAATTTTTGCTACTCTTCAACGGCCCGCTGGGCCAGATGCGCAGCGAGCGCAAGAGTTTTTTACTGGACCAGTCCATTGTCAAGCCGGGTGAATTCCTCTACGCCCTGACCGAGCACCATGCCGACATCGGCGGTGTGCGCAGTGCAGCCCAACTCGATTGGGGGCTGACCAAGACGCTGGCGGGCAGTGCCGGGCTCGTCCGCATGCCCCGTCCGGTAAGCGGCCAGAGCGATGCCGAAGAGCGCAGGTATGCACAACTGGGACTGCGCGGCTTCTGGAACTGGGCCATCGTGACGTCCGAGCTGACCTTTGCTCAGAGCGGTGGCATGCTCGCCGAGCTGGGCCTGAAAACCCGGCTTGGAAACTACGCCGTGGACTTCCTGCACACGCAGCGCAAGGGCGACTTTGACAGCGATATATTCAGCGCCGCTGGCGACCCCGTCAGGATGCGCGACAAGCTGCGGGTGCAGGGCACGCTGGCGCCAACCGACCTGCCCCGGCTGCCTATCGCTCTGGAAGCCCAGCGTGAGGTGCTGGCATCCGGCGCGACCAACGCCACCGTGTCCGGGCGGCTGTCTGCGATGCTGGCGGGCAGCTCCTTCACCAACAGCCTCAACTGGCAACGCACCGGCGGTGCCAGCGCCAGCAGCGGCAACCTGCAACTGAGCCGGCGCGTGGCCGACATGGGACTGAGCGGGCAACTGGATTATTCGCTCAGGCCCGAGGCGCACCTGGGCGCCTTGGCGCTGACAGCCGACCGCACCTTGGCCAGCGGTTACCGGGTCAACACGGGTTTCCTGCGCACGTTTTCCAGTGGAACGACCCTGGTTTCAGGGGGCTTTAGCAAGAATTTCGGCCGCTTTGCCATCGCGCTAAGCGCCAGCTATTCGAGTCAACATGAACTAGCCTTGGGCCTGCAGCTGTTTATCGCACTGGGCCATGAACCGCGCACCGGCCAGTGGTTCAGCAGCGCGCTGCCTATGGCTGGCATGGGTGCGGTATCGGCCCGCGCCTTCGTGGACCGCAACCTTAACGGCATACGTGACCCGGATGAGGAACTGGTACCCAACGCAGGCTTCATCCTCAACAGCGGCAGTTACCACCCGACTCACTCTGCCGAGGACGGCACCGCCTTTCTGGATCGGCTGACGCCGGGAAGCTACGTTGACATTGCACTGGATCCCGCCACGCTCGAAGACCCTCTCTGGAAACCACGGACCGAGGGCGTGCGTGTACTGCCACGCCCAGGCCGGGTGCAAATGCTGGAGTTTCCCGTGGTATCGACCAGCGAGGTAGATGGCACGGTGTATCTGACAGGAAAGAGCAGCCGACGCGGCATTGGCGATGCCGTGGTCGAGCTGGTAAATGACCAGGGCGCCGTGGTGATGAGTACGCCCAGTTCATCAGATGGTTTTTATCTGTTGCGCCAGGTCATGCCAGGGCGCTACACACTGAGAATTTCGCCAGCGCAGACGGCCAAACTGGCGCTGGAATCCACCCGGAACCGGCCTATTGAGGTGATGCCCGATGGCGACTTCATCAACGGACAGGATCTGGAATTGACACCCGCCAAGCCCTGAGTTGCAGCCTGCGCTGCAGCCCGCCTGCCGCCCAAACCCGTGCTGAGCCAGCTTGCCGCCCGGCTCAAGCCAGGCTGCGCACGACTTCCAGCGCTTCTTCGATGCGATCCACCGCGTGAATCGTCAGGCCTTCAATCGGCTTTTTCGGCGCGTTCGCCTTGGGCACGACGGCGACGCTGAAACCCAGTTTGGCCGCTTCTTTCAGCCGCTCCTGGCCGCGTGGCGCGGGCCGCACTTCGCCCGCGAGGCCGACTTCGCCAAATGCAATAAACCCCTTGGGCAGCGCCCGCCCGCGCAGGCTGGAGGTAATCGCCAGCATCACCGCCAAGTCTGCCGCCGGTTCGCTGATGCGCACGCCGCCGACGGCGTTGACAAACACGTCCTGATCCATGCAGGCGACGCCCGCGTGGCGGTGCAGCACGGCCAGCAGCATGGCGAGGCGGTCTTTGTCCAGCCCGACGCTCAGGCGGCGCGGGCTCGGGCCGCCGTTATCGACCAGCGCCTGAATCTCGACCAGCAGCGGGCGTGTGCCCTCTAAAGTGACCATCACGCAGCTGCCCGGCACCGGCTCGCTGTGCTGGCTCAGGAAAATCGCGCTCGGGTTGCTCACGCCTTTCAAGCCCTTTTCGGTCATGGCAAACACGCCGATTTCATTGACCGCGCCGAAGCGGTTTTTAATCGCCCGCACCAGCCGAAAGCTCGAATGCGTGTCGCCCTCGAAATACAGCACGGTATCGACCATATGCTCCAGCACACGCGGCCCGGCGAGCGCGCCCTCTTTCGTGACGTGGCCAACCAGCACGATACACACGCCGCTGGCCTTGGCCGAGCGCGTCAGGTGCGCCGCGCATTCGCGCACCTGCGCCACCGAACCCGGCGCGGACGTGAGCTGATCCGAATACACCGTTTGAATCGAGTCGATGACGGCAATCGCCGGTTGCGTCGCGTCCAGCGTGGCGAGGATTTTGTCGAGCTGGATTTCGGCCATCACTTTGACTTGCGAGCCGTCCAGCCCGAGGCGGCGCGCCCGCAGTGCGACCTGCGCGCCGCTTTCCTCGCCGGTGACGTAGAGCGTGGACAGACCGGCGCGCTGCAGCGAGTCCAGCGCCTGCAGCAGCAGCGTCGATTTGCCGATGCCCGGATCGCCGCCGATCAGCACCACGCCGCCCTCGACGATGCCGCCGCCGAGCACGCGGTCCAGCTCCTCGTGGCCGGTCGGCGTGCGCGTCATGTCGGTGGCTTCGATGTCGGCCAGCGCGGTGACTTCGCAGGCCTTGGCCAGCGACTGGAATTGCGGGCTGTAGCGGTTTTTCGGGACGGCGGCGCTCTCGGCGACGGACTCGATGAGCGTGTTCCAGGCGTTGCACGCCGGGCACTTGCCCAGCCACTTGGGGCTGGTGCCGCCGCATTCGGTGCAGGTGTAAATCGTTTTTTCTTTGGCCATGCGGGGAATATAGCGGCCACGGCCCTTCAGTCCGTTGAGACTTCACGGCACCAAGGCCATCAAGGACTCCAGCGGCGCTTCAGATACCTGCTTTGCACAGCAAACAATTGTGCTAATCCGTCACAATTTGTTCTATCATCCATCGGCCTTCAAAGCTGCTGAAATACCGGTTTCAACCCCGGAAAAAGTCGCTGGCAAGCGGGACTCTAAGCGGTGAAACTACTTCACTGTCAATGCGTTGATTATTTCAGCAGCCTGTCATGCAGCAGGCTCATGGTGATACTTTCAACGAATCATTTATCAAGAGAATTTATGAACATCGACATCGAAAAATTGGATGCACTGACGCAAGAACTGAAAACCACACTGAAAGAGGGACTGCTTTCGACCGATATTTTTGACCGCACCACCGGCCTGTCTCTGGCCAGTTTCAACCCGCAGCCCACCGCAGCGGCCCTGTTCACCGAAGTGACCAATGTGATTACCAGCACGCTGGCCGATTCGGGCTTGCCCAACCTCAAACGCTACTACCTGCTGGATCTGGACAACGACCACAGCGTGATGGTGATTCGCCACGGCAGCGACCTGCTGCAAGGCATTTTGATGAATTCGCAAAAGGTCAACATCGGCATTTTGCTGTCCGTGGCCCTGCCCAAAATGCTCGCAGGGATCGAAAAAGCCCGCACGTAAAACCAATGGCTATCCACAGATTTGGAGTCTGGTCACCACACCGGGATTCCAACTCGGTGCGGTCTTTCAAGGCCGCACTCAGCTTTCGACCCGAGCCTTGGAAGTGGTATGAGAATAAAGAAAAAGCCTCTTGGTGGGTGATTGATGGCACGCTGATCACGCTAAGCGGCCTGAGCGATGCGCTTTTGCAGCAGAAAAAATACGGCCCAATTGAAGCCTTGGTTCTGGCGCCCACCTGGAACTATATTGAAGACCCGGTCTGGACTTTCTTCAAGACACCCTTGAACGTCAAGCTTCTCTATGGATGGATTGACCGCTGCCTTCAGCGAGACTTTCCTGCTGCCGCCGCAGCATCCACTGCGCCTGCCGCCATCTTGCTCAAGCGGCGGATTAGACTCAAACGCTGGCCCAATTTGCCCTACTACACGGCCAGCAGCAGCCAAGCTGACGCTGTCTCCATGACGCTGGCCTGCGCCAAGCTACTGGAAAACTGGGTCCGCTATGAAGAAGCAGCCGCCATTGCGGAGAATACAGTTTTATTCAACACCATCCTAATCGACGCCCAGCGTCATGGAATTTTGGAAATCAGCGAGCCCGAGCCTGAACCGGCCCGAGCATCCGCCCTGGCCCCCAGCACCCCGATGACAGCAAATCCCGAAAAAACCGATGCATGGTCGCTGGTTAAACGGCTGCTCAAAAAATTCACATGAACCTTCCTCTTAAAGTTGTTCTGGGCCACACCACATCCCAGCAGGTGGTTTTCGTCGGGCCTTTCGGCGTGGGCAAAACTACGGCCCTGCGCATGGTCTCAGACATTCCGGTGGTCAACACCGACGTGCTCAGCAGTGAAGCCCTCGCCGACGCCCGCCTGCCGGGCAAGACCCACACCACCATCGGCTTTGACTATGGCGAGTGGAACTTTGCCGATGGCAGCCGGGTCTCGCTGGTGGGCATTCCGGGGCAAGAGCGTTTCAAGGTGATGTGGGATGTGATGCTGCCGCGCAGCTCGGCCATCGTGCTGTGGCTGCACGGCGACCGCGACGACCAGATGGCCGAATGCGCCAAATGGCTCGAAGCGCTAGCCGAGCGCAAGGTCATCTCCCGCCTAGCCGTGGCCGTCACCCGCGTGCCGGACGGCCAGACCGAGCAGGCGCTGACCCCCTACCGCGAGCTGATCAGCCGCTACCACCCGCTGGCACCCGTGATAACCGCCGACCCCCGGAACAAATCTGATGTGCTGCAAGCCATCATCATGGCCTTGAGCAGCCCCCGGCACGACGCTTGAGTGTGCCCGTCAACAGCCCGACTGTTTGTGCCCCTGGCGATGCTTTTTTTCACCCATTTACGACTTTTATTAACTCATAAGCAGTGGCACATGGACTCCCTTTCAATTGGACAGCGTTTTTCCCCCTGCATTGAGAAAATGGCCAGCCGGATTCCGCAACTGCACTGCGCCATGCTGTGTACGCCGGACGGGTTCAACCTGTGCTCCGTCGGTCTGGATGAAGACCAGGTCGGCAAAATGGCCGCGCTGAGCAGCTCGCTGTTCTCGGTGGGCGATGCGGCCATTGATGGCCTGCGCCTGAACGACGAGACGGCCGAAACCTTTATCAGCCTCGACGACGCGCCGCAAGCGGCGCTGAACTACCTAACGCTCGAAGCGCGCGGCCTGCAGATCGTCACCACCCAAATCATCCGCCCGGCGGGCAACTTTATCCTGATGGCCGCTTCCCGCGCCTCGCTGGGCGTTGTGCTGGTAGGCGTCAAGGCCACGGTCGCAGACATTCAAAAACTGCTCTGAGGACGATTTCAGTTACACCGCATCACGCAGCAGCAAAGCCTGGCTGTAGCGCAAAAATTCGTCCAGATGCTTTTGAATGATCGCCACCGTGATTGGTAGCTGCAGGCTCTGGTAGTCGTGGACCGCGATATTGCGAAAGCCGACCATGCGCTTGAGGCCGTCGGCCAGCGCCGCCTCCACCCAACCGCCCTGCGCCAGCAGCGCGAACACGTCGCGGGCGCTTTGCGGCACGCCCAGCTTTTCACGGCGAATCAAGTGCTGGCCCATGTCCAGCGCCGCTTCGCAGGCGCGCTGGATGTTCAAGATGGCCGCATCCTGGCGCGTAAAGTCGGTGGCAAAGGTGGCCGGGTCGCGCTCATACTCCTCGCGCGCCCGCCTCACGCAGCGCTCTATGGTGGCGGCCTTATTGATCAGCACGTCATCGGCCATAAACCGTTCCCCTTTTTTGAATGTCGTCCAGCAGGCCCGCACGGGCGGTATCGAACGCGGTTTTTTCACTCAGGATGGCGGCCTCGTACAGGGCGGCCTGCGCATCTTTTGCCCAGCAGCACTGGCCGGTGGTAATGATCTGGTATTGCATCACGGTGGAAGCCGCACGCAAGTCGAGCAAATCCACCGGGCAGCCCGCCAGATCCGCCAGATCGCCGGCCAGCGCCCACAACGCCAGCGGCTCGGCATAACCGGCCACCAGCACCGCCAGGTCCAGATCACTGTCCGGCCCCGCCGTCCCTTGGGCGCGGCTGCCAAAGGCATAAATCGCCAACAGGCCGGGCACCCGACTTTGCAGCGCCTCAATCATCGCCTGGCAGTTCATGCGGCCAGCGGCGCAAACGGCACGCGCGGCGCCACCGCGCACATCAGCTCGTAGCCGACGGTGCCGCCCGCCTGCGCCACCTCGTCAATCGGCAGCACGGCGCCGTTTCTGGCGCAGCCCCAAAGCGTGACCTCGCTGCCGATGCGCGCCTGCGGCACCGGCGTCAAATCGACCGTCACCATGTCCATGCTGACGCGCCCGACCATGCGGGTACGCACGCCGTTCACCAGCATCGGCGTGCCGGTGCTGCAGTGGCGCGGGTAGCCGTCGGCGTAACCGCAGGCGACCACGCCGATGCGCATCGCCTGCTCGGCGACAAAGGTCGAGCCGTAGCCGACCGTCTCGCCCGCCGCCAATTGCTGGATGCCGATCAGCTTGGACGCCAGCGTCATCGTCGGCAGCAAGCCCCAGTCGGCGGCGCTGTGTTCGGGAAAATCCGGCGCGCTGCCGTACAGAACAATGCCGGGGCGCACCCAGTCCGAGCGTCCGGCCATTGTCTGGCCGTGGCGCAAGATGGCCGCGCTGTTGCTCAACGTGCGCTCGCCGGGCAGGTCGTGCGTGACCGCTTCAAAGCGCGCCAGCTGGGCTGAAATGCCCTTGGCGCCGTCAGCATCGGGGAAATGCTGCATCAGCGAAATCTCCTCGACCTGCGGCAGCGCGTTGAGCCGCGTCCAGGCGGCGCGAAAGCGCTCGGGCTTGAAGCCAAGCCGGTTCATGCCGGTGTTCATTTTTAAAAACACGCGGTGCCCCAACTGGGTTTTGTGCGCGGCCAGCCAGTCGATCTGCTCGTTGCAATGAATCGCGTGCCACAGGCCGAGGCGCGAGCACAGTTCCAGATCGCGTGGCTCAAAACAGCCTTCGAGCAACAAAATTGGCCCGCGCCAGTCGAGGGCGCGCAGCCGCCGGGCTTCGTCAAAATCGAGCAGCGCAAAGCCGTCGGCGCTGCGCAGCGCGTCAAAAACGCGCTCGATGCCGTGGCCGTAGGCGTTGGCTTTGACGACGGCCCAGACACGCGCGT
>Ga0302214_1000077_pt1 | contig 28411 bp, 28 predicted proteins | sample II_Fen_N1_3_FD_194584 | JGI IMG/M metagenome (GOLD analysis project Ga0302214, IMG submission 194584) | Peat permafrost microbial communities from Stordalen Mire near Abisko, Sweden - II_Fen_N1_3 | ecosystem: Environmental > Terrestrial > Soil > Wetlands > Permafrost | place: Sweden: Abisko... | reverse complement strand
CCGCTGGGCCGCGCCGTGACCGGCACCATGCTCGTCGCCGCGATGAAGGAAGACGATGTCAACATCTGGGGCGACGGCTCGACCTACAAGGGCAACGACATCGAGCGCTTCTACCGCTACGGCCTGCTGACCAACCCGTCGCTGAAAATCTACAAGCCCTGGCTCGACCAGCTCTTCATCGACGAGCTGGGCGGGCGCGCTGAAATGTCGGCCTTCATGACGAAAGCCGGTTTCGGCTACAAAATGAGCGCCGAAAAAGCCTATTCGACCGACTCGAACATGCTGGGCGCGACGCACGAGGCCAAAGACCTGGAGTTTTTGAACAGCGGCATGAAAATCGTCCAGCCGATCATGGGCGTGGCGTTCTGGAAGGACGAGGTCGAAGTCAAGCGCGAAGAAGTCAGCGTGCGCTTTGAAGAAGGCCGCCCGGTCGCCCTGAACGGCGTCGAGTACACCGACCCGGTCGAGCTGATTCTCGAAGCCAACCGCATCGGCGGACGCCACGGCTTAGGGATGAGCGACCAGATCGAAAACCGCATCATCGAAGCCAAGAGCCGGGGCATTTACGAGGCGCCCGGCCTGGCGCTGCTGTTTATCGCCTACGAGCGGCTGGTGACGGGCATTCACAACGAAGACACCATCGAGCAGTACCGCGACAGCGGCCGCAAACTGGGCCGCCTGCTGTACCAGGGCCGCTGGTTCGATTCGCAAGCCATCATGCTGCGCGAAACCGCCCAGCGCTGGGTCGCCAGCGCCATCACAGGCGAGGTGACGATTGAGCTGCGCCGTGGCAACGATTACTCGATTCTGAACACCGAGTCGGCCAACCTGACCTACAAGCCCGAGCGCCTGAGCATGGAAAAAGTCGAAGGCGCGTTCACGCCGCTGGACCGCATCGGCCAGTTGACGATGCGCAATCTGGACATCATCGACACGCGCGACAAGCTGGCGATTTACGCCAAGAGCGGCGTGCTGTCGCTGGGCACGGGCGGCCATTTGCTGCACCTGAACGAAACCGACGACGACGCTGACGCCGCCGACGCCGACGCCGAATAAAGCGCCCGCTGAATTAAAAAAGCCGCATGACTGCAAAGTCATGCGGCTTTTTTTCGTTGGCCAGCCCGGTCAGCGGCTCACAGTGCGGCCACGGCCACCTTGGCGGACACCACCGGAAAGCGCTTCGCCATTTCCATCTGCGCCACCATGATCAGCAGCAGGTAGCGAACATGGTTGCGGATGCGCGAATCGACGGCGATGACATGCGGCGTGACGCCGCAAAACAGGACGCCTTTTTGCTGCAGATGCTGGGTGTAAATGCTCAGCGGAATTTCCGGGTTTTGGTCCACATGGGTCACGCCGATGACCAGCGGCAGGCGATTGCCCGGCAGACGTTGACGAATCACCTGCAAGTAATGATCGAGTTCGGCCAGCGGGTCAGCACTGGCGTGGTTGAGCATCAGCACCAGCCCTTTGGCCTGCGGCATCAAAATGTCCCACATGAAGTCAAAGCGGTCCTGCCCCGGCGCGCCGTACAGGCGCAGCTTGTCATTGCCCGACAGGTTTAACACGCCGACATCCATAGACACCGTGGTGCGCGATTTGACCTGACGAATCTCGTCGGTGGCCGCCACATCCGTATTGAGCACCTCGATATCGGAAATGCTTTGGATCGCCTGGGTTTTGCCCGACCCGACGGGCCCCATGAACAAAATGGTCCATTCCATAAATTAGCCCCTCACTGGCAGGGCCGCAGCCGGATAAATGTGGCCGTTGGCATGCAGTGCTTCGAGCAGCGAATGGGCGATGTGCGGCGGAATGTCCAGCATGACAGGGATCAGCATTCCGACCGATGGCCTGCGCGCCAGCAAGGCGCAAATGCGGGTGATGTGGGGGGCCGTATCGTGCCACTGCTGGGACAGGGGCGGCCATGAAGCCAAGTGCAGTACCTGCTTGCTGATTTCCCCCGATGAAGCTTTAGTCATGATGGTTTTTCCTTCAAAGTTAACGCGACAAAATTCACTCAAGCCGGATGAGGCGAAAATCGCTTTTAATCATCCGGGCTGGCTCGAATTGCACCGACATCTAGGAATTTCATTGCTGGCGAGAAACAGGCCAGCTACAGACTTTGTCTTATTTTTGTTACAAAATGATGAATTCAGTGTAACAAAATTTTTACAACTAAAGGCGTGAACTGCCGAAGCCTGGAAAAGCTCAGACCACCACGGGTTCCGGCTCCAGCCGCAAGCCGAAGCGTTCATAAACGCTGGTTTGAATCGCCCTGGCCAGCGTCATGACTTCGCCGCCGGTGACGGGATTGTCGGCGCCGCCCCGGTTCACCAGCACCAGCGCCTGTTTGTCATAAACGCCCGCGTGGCCGATAGATTTGCCCTTCCAGCCGCAGGCGTCAATCAGCCAGCCAGCGGCCAGCTTGACCGTGCCGTCAGCCAACTGGTAATAGACGATTTTTGGCTCGCGCTGAATGATGTCCTCGCACTGCTCGGCCGACACCGTCGGGTTCTTGAAAAAGCTGCCCGCGTTGCCGATGATTTTCGGGTCCGGCAGCTTGGCGCGGCGGATTTCACAAATCCAGTGGTAAATCTGCAGCGCGTCGGGCTGGAGCTGGCCGGACTCCAGCATTTTTTTCTCGATGTCGGCGTAACCCAGCACCGGCTTCCACGCCTTGGGCAGCGCAAAACGCACGCGCGTAATCAGCGCCTTGTCCTTCAGCCCCAGCGCCTGCGCGCCCGCCGCTTCGCCGGGCTGGCTGGCATGCTTGAACACCGAATCGCGGTAGCCGAAGGCGCATTGCGCGGCGTTCAGGCTGAAACTCTGGCCGCTCGTCAAATCGACCGCGTCCAGCGAGTCAAAGCGGTCCTGCAGCTCGACGCCGTAAGCGCCAATGTTTTGCACCGGTGAGGCGCCGACGGTGCCCGGAATCAAGGCCAGATTTTCCAAGCCGGGGTAGCCGTTTTCCAGCGTCCAGGTGACTAGGTCGTGCCAGTTTTCACCAGCACCGGCTTCGATGATCCAGGCTTTGGTCGTTTCGTGCAGCAGGCGCTTGCCCTTGATTTCGACCTTGAGCACCAGCGGTTTCACGTCGCCGGTCAGCACGATGTTGCTGCCGCCGCCGAGGACAAATTTGGGGCTGTCGCGCAGGGCCGCGTCGCCGAGCACGGCGTCGATGTCGGCTTGGTGGTGAATGCGCGCCAAGCAAAGCGCCTTGGCCGCAATGCCAAAGCTGTTGGAAGACTGAAGGGGAACGTTTTTCTCGACTAACATCCCAAGATTGTCGCATTCCCGGCCCAGCCGGGACTCCTCTCCCTTTCTCAGGAAACCCAAACCATGCCTACTTTTGACACCGTCCTCGAATCCGATCTGGTCAAGATCAAAAACGCCGTTGAAAACACCGCCAAGGAAATCGGCACCCGCTTTGACTTCAAGGGCACGCCCGCCGCCATCGAACTGAAGGAAAAAGACAAGGAAATCATCCTCACCGGCGACAGCGATTTCCAGCTCCAGCAAATCAGCGACGTGCTGCGCAACAAGCTGACCAAGGCGGGCGTGGATATTCGCTTTCTCGATGTCGGCAAGGTTGAAAAAATCGGCGGCGACAAGGTCAAGCAAGTCACCAAGGTGCGCGACGGCATCGACACCGAGCAGGGCAAAAAAATCCAGCAGCTCATCAAGGGCAGCAAGATCAAGGTGCAGGCCGCCATTCAGGACGGCAAGGTGCGCGTGACCGGCGCCAAGCGCGACGATCTGCAGGCCGCGATGGCGCTGATCCGCGCCGAAATCAGCGATTTGCCGCTGAGCTTTGACAACTTCCGGGACTGATCATCACACCCGCCCTGCTGATGGCGCCAGCGCTGCGCCACCTTGAGGAAGCCGCCGGACGGCTGGCCTTTTTTGGTGCTGCGCTCGGCCTGAGCCTGGCGCTGTGCGGCGCGGCGCAGGCCGAATCGGTCGCGCTGGCGGGCATGCTGGGCAGCAAGGCGCTGCTGGTCGTCAATGGCTCGGCGCCCAAAACCGTGGCCGCTGGCGAGACGCATCTGGGCGTCAAAGTCATTTCCACCTCGGGCGACGAGGCGGTGATTGAGCTGTCAGGCAAGCGCCAGACGCTGCGGGTCGGCGAATCGCCGGTGAGTCAGGGCGGCAACGGGGGCGCCAGCGGCGGCAGCCGCATTGTGCTGACGGAAAGCGGCGGCGGCCATTTCATGACAACCGGGCAAATCAATGGCCGGGCGGCGCAGTTCATGGTCGATACCGGCGCGACTTTTATCGCCATGGGCATTGCTGATGCCGAGCGTATGGGCCTGAACTACAAAAGCGGGCAATCGGTAGGCATGAGCACGGCCAACGGCGAATCTACGGGCTACCACATCAAGCTCAGCTCCGTGCGGATTGGCGATGTGTCGGTGTACGAGGTCGATGCGGTCGTCATACCGCAGGCCATGCCATTTTTGCTGCTGGGCAACAGTTTTTTGTCGCGCTTTCAGATGAAGCGCGAGAACAGCGTGATGACGTTGGACAAGCGCAACTGAAGCGGCTTACTGAACTGGCTTTTTGGCAGCGCCGAGTTTCGATTCGGTACCCTTGAGCAGCTTGCTGATGTTTTCCCGGTGGCGGTACACCAACAGCGCGCTGATGATGACCACGGCTGCCGCAATGTTCTTATCGACATACCAGACGCCCCGGTCGCCGAGCAGGTAATACAGCGGCGCACACACAGCCGCCGCCATTGACGCCAGCGACACATAGCGCGAAAAAAACACCACGATGCCAAACGTCACCAGCGTCGCCAGCCCCAGCGCCCAGCTGATGCCGAGCAGCACGCCAGCAGCCGTAGCCACGCCCTTGCCGCCCTTGAAGCTGAAAAAAACCGGATACAGATGGCCCAGAAAAGCCGCCAGCGCCACGGCGGCAACGGTGCCGTCGCCCAGGCCGTAATCGCCGCCGAACCATTTGACCAGCACCACCGGCAGCCAGCCTTTGGCGGCGTCGAGCAGCAGCGTGCTCACCGCCGCCGCCTTGCTGCCCGAGCGCAGCACATTGGTGGCGCCGGGGTTTTTGCTGCCGTAGCTGCGCGGATCTTGCAGCCCTGCGGCCTTGCTGACGATGACGGCAAACGACAGCGAGCCGATCAGGTAGGCCAGCAGGATTGAAGCGATTGAGTAGGCGTATTCCAAAATTTTTCCTTGCGTTGTTGTTAGCTTGTTGATTCGGGCGCTGACCGGGCGGCTCAGGCCGCACTGTCCAGACTCAGCGCACACTGCACCGATTTTGCCCCGAGTAGCGCCACGCAGACCTGTGGATCGAGTCCGACCAAGTAGCCGCGCCGCCCGCCGTTGATGACGATTTTCGGCAGCGTCAAAATCGTTTCTTCAATAAACACCGGCATCGCCCGGCGCGTGCCAAACGGCGACGTGCCGCCGACCAGATAGCCGCTGTGGCGGTTGGCGACTTCGGGCTTGCACGGCTCGACCGACTTGGCGCCAATCTGACGCGCTAGGTTTTTCGTCGAAACCTTGCGGTTGCCGTGCATCAGCACCAGCAGAGGTTTGGCGTCTTGGTCCTGCATCACCAGCGTCTTGATGACGCTGAACGGGTCAAAGCCCAGCACCTCGGCGCTGTGCTGGGCGCCACCGTGTTCCAGGTACTCGTAAGGATGCTCGGTGAAAGCGACCTGATGGGCTTTTAAAAAAGCCGTGGCCGGGGTTTCGCTAACGTGCTCGTTTTTGTGGTTTTTTTTGGCCATGACCAGCCTTGTTTGAAAAGAAACGGGCCGCTGTCGCGCTGTGTGCTGGCGCAGAGATTAGCCCGGCTGCGGCGATTTTTACAGCGCCGGGTCGCGGGTTTCCCAGCGGATTTTGTCGATCTCGGCCAGCGCTTCGGCGCTCAGGGTGGTGCCGTAAGCGTCCAGGTCTTCATCGAGCTGGGCCAGCGAGGTCACGCCGATGATGGTGCTGGCCACCTGCCACTTGGTGTAGCAAAAGGCCAGCGCCAGTTGCGTCGGCGTGAGGCCGTTGTCGCGGGCGAGCTGGTTGTAGCGGCGGGCGGCGGCCAGCGCCTCGGGGCGCGCCCAGCGCTGCTGGCGCATCGACTCGTATTTAGCAATGCGACCGTCCGGCGGGGCGCCTGCGCCCAGAAATCCGGACTCGTCGTATTTGCCGGTCAGCAGGCCAAAAGCCAGCGGCGAATAGGCCAGCAGCGACACCTTCAAACGGTGCATGGTTTCGTCTAGGCCGTTTTCGACGGTGCGGTTGACCAGGCAATACGGGTTTTGCACCGTAGCGATGCGGGGCAGATTGTGCTGCTCAGCCAGTCGCACGAACTCATGCACACCGTAAGGCGTTTCGTTCGACAGGCCGATGTGGCGCACCTTGCCTTCTTTGACCAGCCGCCCGAGCGCGTCGAGCTGCTCGTGCAGCGACGTGACTGTGCGCTCCTTTTTCGGGTCGTAATACAGCGCGCCAAAAGCGGGCACATGGCGCTCGGGCCAGTGAATTTGGTACAGGTCAATCGCCTCGGTCTGCAGGCGCTTCAGGCTGGCTTCGCAAGACGCTTGAATGTCTTTGGCCGTCAGGCCGCCGCCCTCGCGCACCCAGGGCATGCCGCGTGACGGGCCAGCGACCTTGGTCGCAATCACCATTTGCGCGCGCACGCCAGGGCGGCTGGCCAGCCAGTTGCCAATGATGCGCTCGGTGGCGCCAAAGGTTTCGACCTTGGCGGGCACGGCGTACATCTCCGCCGTGTCGAGGAAATTAACGCCACGCGCCAGCGAGCGGTCCAGGATGGCGTGGGCGCTGGCCTCATCAACCTGCTCGCCAAACGTCATGGTGCCCAGGCAAACGGGCGTGACCTGCAGATCACTGGTGCCGAGTTGTAGTTTATTCATCAAAAATTCCGGGTCGGAAAGGAGGAAAATAGCCAGCAGGCAAAGCGATGGCTGTTAGCCAACACGCATGGAAAAGGACCAAGTTTAAGGGCTTCAAAGACTTGGCGCGGCTCCTGATTCGCGCATTTGTCTTACAGACTGTGACTATTGAATCGTTCAATGTTCATCTTTAGGCGCTTTATTGCCTTTTTGTTTCAAATCCAACATTTCAAGGAATATTTCATGAAAAAACTAGCCCTCTCCGCACTGATCTGCACCACCCTGATCACCACAGGTTGCGCCAACATGAGCGAAACTCAGAGCGGCACGGCCAAGGGCGCGGGCATCGGCGCCGTCGCGGGCGCGGCGCTGGGCGCACTGACGGGCGGCTCCAAGGGCGCGCTCAAGGGCGCGGCGCTGGGCGGCGCTGTCGGCGCTGGCGGCGGCTACCTCTGGTCGAAGAAAATGCAAGACCAAAAAGCAGCGATGGAAAAAGCCACCGCTGGCACCGGCGTAGCCGTTAGCCAGACCGCCGACAACCGCCTCAAGCTCGACATTCCGAGCGATGTGTCGTTTGCCGTCGGCAGCTCAACCGTCAGCAGTAAATTCGCTCCGGTGCTGGTGAATTTCGCCAGCACGCTGAACCAGAACCCGGTCACCACCGTGACCATCACCGGCCACACCGACAGCTCCGGCTCTGACGCCATCAACAACCCGCTGTCGCTGAACCGCGCCAACGCCGCCCGTGACTACTTGGTTGCCCGTGGCGTGTCTTCCCAGCGCATTGCCACCGATGGCCGTGGCTCGCGTGAGCCGATTGCCGACAACAGCAGCGAATCAGGCCGCGCCAAAAACCGCCGCGTCGAAATCTACGTCGCCGAGCCAGCCGCGCCCGCCGCACGCTAATCCAGGCTGGGCCGCTGCCCTTGCCCTTGAAGAAAAAAGCACCTTCGGGTGCTTTTTTCTTGGCCAGCCCCGACACACAAGCTGCCTATGATGGCGTTCATGTACACCGAAAAACACCTGCCGCGCAGCGAATTCGTCCCGCTGCGCGGACTCGATTACCACGTTCAGATCTGGCCCGGCGCGGCTGATGGCGCCCAGCCCCAGCCGCCGCTGGTGCTGCTGCACGGCTGGATGGACGTAGCCGCGTCTTACCAGTTCATGGTCGATGCCTTTTCTGACGCTTTCATGGCCGGGCGTACCTTGATTGCGCCCGACTGGCGCGGCTTCGGCCAGAGCCGCCCGCGCAACGCCGCCAGCGCGCCCGATCATTACGGCTTTGCCGATTACCTGGCCGATCTGGACTTTCTGCTCGACCACTACGCGCCCGGCCAAGCCGTTGATCTGGTCGGCCACAGCATGGGCGGCAATGTCGCCATGCTCTACGCGGGTATTCGGCCTGCACGCATCCGCAAGCTGGTCAACCTCGAAGGTTTTGGCCTGCCCGCCAGCCAGCCCGAGCAAGCGCCTGGCCGCTACGCCCAGTGGCTGGACCAGCTCAAAAGCCTGCAGCGCGGTGAGATCAGCCTCAAGCCCTATGCCAGCCGCGACGCCGTGGCCAGTCGGCTGATGAAGACCAATCCGCGCCTGAGCGCCGACAAAGCGCACTGGCTGGCCGGTCGCTGGGCGCAGCCTGACGCGTCCGGCCAGTGGCGCATCCGGGGCGAAGCGGCCCATAAAGTCGTCAGCGCGCAGCTGTACCGGCTCGACGAAACGCTGGCGATTCACCGCTGCATCAGCGCGCCGACGCTGGCCATCGAAGCCTCGGACGACTCAATGGCGCGCTGGTGGAAAGGCAGCTACACGCTGGCCGACTACCACGAACGACTCCAGGAAGTCCCCGATGTGCGCAGCGCCGTCATCCAAAATGCAGGCCACATGCTGCACCACGACCAGCCCGAAACGCTGGCCCGGCTGATTGAAAGCTTTCTCGTTTGAGAAGGCGGCCCGCATGAGAAAATCGCCTGTTATTTGAAACCACACTGGACAAGAGAAGCATCATGGAAGCAGAACACATCAACCTCATCGCCAACCAGATTCAGGACCTGAGCAATCGGGTGACTGAACTCAGGGGGTATCTTTGACTACCCTGCCAAAGCCCGAAAACTGAACGAAGTCAACGCCGCGCTCGAAGACCCGAAAGTCTGGGACAACCCCAAGCGCGCCCAGGAACTGGGCCGCGAGAAAAAATCGCTGGAAGACGTGGTGCTGATCCTGGACCGGCTGGAGCAGGAACTGGCCGACAACGCCGAGCTGTTTGACATGTCCAAAGGTGATGGCGACGAAGACGGCATGCAGGCCATTGAAGCCGACGCAGCCACCATCGCCACCGAAGTCGAAAAGATGGAATTTCGCCGGATGTTCAACAACCCGGCGGACCCGCTGCCGTGCTTTCTGGACATTCAGGCGGGCGCGGGCGGCACGGAAGCGTGCGACTGGGCCAGCATGCTGCTGCGCCAGTACCTGAAATACGCCGAGCGCAAGGGTTTTAAAACCACCGTCGAAGACGAATCGCCCGGCGACACGGCGGGCATCAAGGGCGCGACCATCAAGATCGAGGGCGAATACGCTTTTGGCCTGCTGCGCACCGAAACCGGCGTCCACCGGCTGGTGCGCAAGTCGCCGTTTGACTCGTCGGGCGGGCGCCATACCTCGTTTGCCTCGGTGTTTGTCTATCCCGAGATTGACGACTCGATTGAAATAGAGATCAATCCGTCGGACGTGCGCGTCGATACCTTCCGCGCTTCGGGCGCGGGCGGCCAGCACATTAACAAGACCGACTCTGCCGTGCGCCTGACCCACTTACCCACCGGCATCGTGGTGCAGTGCCAGGACGGACGCTCGCAGCACAGCAACCGCGATGTGGCCTGGAAGCGCCTGCGCTCGCGCCTGTATGACTTCGAGCTGCGCAAGCAGCAGGAAGCCCAGCAAAAGCTCGAAGACACCAAGACCGATGTGGGCTGGGGCCACCAGATCCGCAGCTATGTGCTGGACAACAGCCGCATCAAGGATCTGCGCACCAACGTCGAAGTCTCGGCCACGCAAAAAGTGCTGGACGGTGATCTGGACGTATTTATCGAAGCCTCGCTCAAGCAAGGCGTGTAAAAAAAGCGGCGGCTGCGGCCGCTGCCCTGTCAGTTTTTCAAACAAGAAGTGAGAAAGTCAGCCATGCTGCAAATAATTGATGATCGAGGAACTGGACCGGGCGCCGCCGTGGTCATCAAGCGCGCCGACTACGCCGCCCCGGCCTACTGGATCGACACGGTAGATCTGTGCTTTGACCTGGACCCGCTGAAAACCCGCGTGCTGAACAAAATGACGTTGCGCCGCAACCCGGACGTGGCGCCCCAGCCGCTGCGCCTCGATGGCGAGGAGCTGAATCTGGCGCGGGTGCTGGTCAACGGCCAGGGCGCTTCCTTCAAGATGGAGGGCAGCCAGCTGGTGCTGTGCAACCTGCCCGACGCTTTCGAGCTGGAAATCTTCACCACCACCTGCCCGACTAAAAACACCAAGCTGATGGGCCTGTACGTCAGCAACGACTCCTTCTTCACCCAGTGCGAAGCCGAGGGTTTCCGGCGTATCACCTATTTCCTGGACCGCCCGGACGTGATGGCCAGCTACACGGTCACGCTGCGCGCCGACAAGGCCAAATACCCGGTGCTGCTGTCCAACGGCAATCTGGTGGCGCACGGCGCGCTCGAAGACGGCCGCCATTTCGCCAAATGGGTCGATCCGCACAAAAAGCCCAGCTATTTGTTTGCGCTGGTCGCCGGCCAGCTCGTGGCGCGTGAGCAGCGCATCACCACGCGCTCGGGCAAAGACCATGTGCTGCAAGTCTATGTGCGCCCCGGCGATCTGGACAAAACCGAGCACGCCATGACCTCGCTGATGCTGTCCGTCGCGTGGGACGAGGCGCGTTTTGGCCTGCCGCTCGATCTGGAACGCTTCATGATCGTCGCCACCAGCGACTTCAACATGGGCGCGATGGAAAACAAGGGCTTGAACATTTTCAACACCAAATACGTGTTGGCGAATCAGGCCACCGCCACCGACGCGGATTTTTCCAACATCGAAAGCGTCGTCGGCCACGAGTATTTCCACAACTGGACCGGCAACCGCATCACCTGCCGCGACTGGTTCCAGCTCAGCCTGAAAGAAGGCTTGACCGTGTTCCGCGACCAGGAATTCAGCCAGGATTTATGCGCCGAACCTTCGGCGCGGGCCGTCAAGCGCATCGAGGACGTGCGCGTGCTGCGCACCGCCCAGTTCCCGGAAGACGCAGGCCCGATGGCGCACCCGGTGCGCCCCGACAGCTACATTGAAATTAGCAATTTCTACACCGTCACCATCTACGAAAAAGGCGCGGAAGTCGTTCGCATGATGCAAACGCTGGTCGGGCGCGACGGTTTTGCCAAAGGCATGACGCTGTATTTCGCCCGCCACGACGCCCAAGCCGTGACCTGCGACGATTTTGCGCAAGCGATTGCCGACGCCAATCCTGACTCCGAACTGGCGCGCCTGCTGCCGCAGTTCAAACGCTGGTACAGCCAGGCGGGCACGCCCCGCGTCGAAGCCCAGGGCGTGTACGACGCGACGGCGCGCACCTACACACTCACGCTGGCGCAAAGCTGCTGGCCCACGCCCGGCCAGTATGACAAGCAGCCGTTTGTGATTCCGGTCAGCCTGGGCCTGCTCGACGCCAGCGGCCAGAACATGGCGCTGCAGCTCGAAGACGAAACCGCCGCCGCGAGCGCCGCCGAGTCCGCCAGCCGCACGCTGGTGCTGACGCAGGAAAGCCAGAGCTTCACCTTCGTCAACCTCGATACCGAGCCGGTGCCCTCCATCCTGCGCGGCTTCAGCGCCCCGGTGGTGCTGGAATTCGATTACACGGATGCGCAATTGCTGCACCTGCTGGCACACGACAGCGACCCGTTCAACCGCTGGGAAGCGGGCCAGCGTCTGGCCGTCAACCGCGCTGTGGCCGCGATCCAGTCGGACGCGCCCATCGCCGCCGTGCTGGACGCGGCTTATCTGAACGCCATGCGCGAGGTGCTGCGCCACCCGGCGCTGGACGCTGCGTTCAAGGAACTGGTGCTGACGCTGCCCTCGGAAACCTATCTGGCTGAGCAGCTCGACGTGGTTGATCCGCAGCGCATTCACGCGGTGCGCGAAACCATGCGCCAGCAGTTGGCGACCGAGCTGCAAGCCGACTGGCAAGCCGCTTACACCGCGAACCACGACACCGGCGCTTACCAGCCCGATCCTGTTTCCAGTGGCCGCCGCGCCTTAGCCGGGATGGCGCTGACCTTCCTGTGCCTGGCCGCGCAAGCCAGCGGCGACAGCGTCTGGCCCGGCAAAACGCTGCAACGTTTCAAAGACGCGGGCAACATGACCGACCGCTTCAACGCGCTGGCCGCGCTGGTTTCCAGCGGCCAGCCGCTGGCGGCCCCGGCGCTGGCGCAATTCCACGCGCTGTTCAAGGACGAGGCGCTGGTCATCGACAAATGGTTCAGCCTGCAAACCAGCGCACCCGACCGTCACGGCAACATCCTGCCCGCCGTCCAGCAACTGATGAAACATGCCGACTTCAGCCTGCGCAACCCGAACCGGGCGCGCAGCGTCATCAGCACCTTCTGCGCGAATCCGGCGGCGTTCCACCGCGCTGACGGCGCGGGCTATGTGTTCTGGCGCGAGCGCGTCATCGAGCTGGACGCCATCAACCCGCAGGTTGCTGCCCGTCTGGCGCGCGCGCTGGATCGCTGGACGAAACTCGCCGAGCCCTACCGCAGCGCCGCCCGCGAACAGATCGCGCTGGTCGCCGCTAGAAGCGACCTGAGCAAAGACACGCTTGAAGTCATCACCCGCGCCTTGGGCCATTGAGCCGCCAGCGCGCAAACTGCCACGACCGCGCTAAGCCCTTAAACAATTTATTGACGAACTGGAGTTTTCCCATGACCCAAAGAATTTCCCTGACCCGCTATTTGGTCGAAGAGCAGCGCCTCAAAGGCCACATTCCGCCCGAGTTGCGCCTCTTGATTGAAGTGGTGGCGCGTGCTTGCAAGCGCATCAGCCAAGCCGTCAACAAAGGCGCGCTCGGCGACGTGATGGGCAGCGCCGAAAGCGAAAACGTGCAGGGCGAAATCCAGAAAAAGCTCGACATCATCGCCAACGAGGTGCTGATTGAAGCCAACGAATGGGGTGGCCATCTGGCAGCCATGGCGTCGGAAGAAATGGAAGACATTTACGTCGTGCCCAACCGCTACCCGCAGGGCGAATACCTGTTGATGTTTGACCCGCTGGACGGCTCCAGCAACATCGACGTGAACGTCAGCATCGGCACGATTTTCAGCGTGCTGAAAAAGTCCGAAGGCAGCGCGGGCGTGACAGACCAGGATTTCCTGCAACCCGGCTCCAGCCAGGTTGCAGCCGGTTACTGCGTCTATGGCCCGCAAACGACGCTGGTGCTGACGGTCGGCGACGGCGTGGTGATGTTCACACTGGACCGCGAACAGGGCTCGTTCGTGCTGACCGAGGAAAACGTCCAGATTCCGCCAGACACACAGGAGTTTGCCATCAACATGAGCAACCTGCGCCACTGGGACGAGCCGGTCAAACGCTACATTGACGAATGCTTGGCTGGTAAAGAAGGCCCGCGCGGCAAGAATTTCAACATGCGCTGGATTGCCTCGATGGTCGCTGACGTGCATCGCATTTTGTGCCGGGGCGGCGTGTTTTTGTATCCGTGGGACAAGCGCGAGCCCGAAAAGGCCGGCAAACTGCGCCTGATGTACGAAGCCAATCCGATGAGTTGGCTGATTGAGCAAGCTGGCGGTGCCGCCACCAATGGCCGCCAGCGCATCCTCGATTTGCAGCCGACCAAGCTGCACGAGCGCGTCAGCGTGATTTTGGGCTCAAAAAATGAAGTCGAACGGGTAACGGGCTACCACTCCGCGCTATAATTGCGGGCTTAAGCCGGTGTAGCTCAGTCGGTAGAGCAGCTCATTCGTAATGAGAAGGTCGGGTGTTCGATTCATCTCTCCGGCACCAATACAGATAAGGGTTCATTGCTATGAAAATAGTAATGAACCCTTTTTCTTGGTCAGGCCGGTTTCATGGGCCAGCAAAAGATTCAAAAACCGCAAAGTTCAAGCGCAAAAAAGCCCGCGCTTGGCGGGCTGTGTGGACCTTGTACTTGTGGCCTTTGATGGGCAGGATGTTCACCCGCCCGGGCCAGTACGGCTGTTTAGCCGCCAGCACCTGTGGTCACCGTGTAGGTGGCGGTTCCCAGAGTCACACCGTTCACCGTCACCACACCCGTCGAACTGATCGTTACGGTGATGGGGGAAGAATTGGATTCCTTGCCGCCGAGCACGAAAGTCATGGACGAGGGAGAGCTTCCACCAGTGGTCAAGCCAGAGGTCAGTACTTTCACATCGCAAGGAGTAACTTCTTTTTTCTGACCTACCTGCAAAAATGGGAAAGTAGTTGCGGGGAGGAAGTTGGAGCTGGTAATTTTGAAAAAGCACGAACCATACTCTATCTCGCCGCTTGCCTCAAAGCCGCCCGACTTGAGGGTAAAAAGAGGCTTGAGAGGATCCGTGCCCGAGAGTGTCAGGGTTGTAGATGCGGTGGTGTTCAGTGCATCTACGCCAGAGGCGAAAGTAAACTCTGAACCCACAATTGCCTTAACTGTATCAGCCGTGACAGCAGTGGTGATGCTCGGGGTGGTCACAGTAGAGACAGGCCGCAGGGGACTGTCGTTGCCGCCGCCACAGGCCGACAGCAGCACGCTGCCACCCAACACCAAAGCCGCCAGGGAAATTTTAGTCAAACGCATATCAAATCCTTCAATAATAAAAAATATATCCACTGGATACATTTGGAAAATGCCAAATCGGCAAATATAACCGAGTCAGCCCCGCAGCAGCCTGTTTCAGCTGATTTGATCACGAGCGTAGAGGAAAAATGACTCCCGCATCCGCTGCACCTGATTTTGGATATACGCTGGGGTAATCCGGCCAGAGTTCAGCAATTCGATTTCCGGCTTGTAGTTCAGGTCCACTGGGCGCACCGCATTGGGTGCAACCCAATTACCCGTGTTGCCGCCACCGGTTTTCAGGGTTCGGATCGACTGGGCAAAACGCGATGTTCCTGTCAATTGGAGCAAGCCCGCACCCATACCCTGGCGCGGCGTCAGCGGCAGGCTCAGTTCCATGCCGACAAAGGTGTTGTTCCCGCCCTTGCGGGCAAACACCTGCAGCGCCACATCGCCGAACCAGCGTGTCAGGGCCAGCGCCGGGCCGGTTGAGCGGTCGGTGTACTGGTGGTAGCCGCCTTCAACCCAGGTGTCAGAATCAAACTTCCAGCGGTAGGAAGCAGCATAAGCCTTCACATGCTGTGGCTGCGTGTCATCCTGTGGACGCTGGTAGCTGCCTTTCAGATGGACGGTATCTTCGTTCCAGGGAAGGAAGAGGATCGACTCACCTTCGGCCCCCAGGCCACTGTAGTTGTATTTACCAACGCCCACGCTAGTCAACAGGCGCGGCGTGAGCCAGAAGGACTGCTGCAGCGCCAGTGTCTTGAGACCATTGCGCTGCAGTGAGTCGGCAAACACGCGGCCCGGCGCCATGTTGTCGCTGTTGCTCAAACGCTGCACCACGTCGGCGTACACCTCGCCGCCCTGCCATAAACCGGCGGTGCCGCGTACATTGGCGGCCAGCGAATAATCAAAGGCGCCGACTTCGGTACCCAGCGTGTAATTGAGCAGCGGCTTGAGTTCGACCCGCAGCCGGGTGCGCTGCTCTGCGCTACCTGCCTCGCCCGAGGCCCATTGCACGGCGGCGGCGTCATAGCCTGCAAGTCGGCCAAAACCCAAAGTATCCTTGACCTGCGCAGCATCACCATCACGCAGAAAGTTGCGAAATGCGGCGACATCGACCGAGGTTTCAAACATCACCTCGCCCGCCTTGCGCGTCAGGGCGTTAACCCGCGTAATGCCTGCGGGCGCCAGCTCTGCCGCCAGGCCCAGCACCACGCCCAGCGCATCGGCTTCGTTGTGCAGGTAGCGGTAGTTTTCGTACTCGACGACCCATTCGTTACCCAGCGTACCGACGCGGACCCGGTCTAGGCCGCTGGCGCGCAGGCTACGGGCCAGCGTATCCATCTTGTCCTTAGCGGTGGCCACCATGCCGCCCGCCTCGGCTGACGCAATCGGTGGCAAGGGTTTGGCAGTGGCCTCGGCCCGGGCCTTGCGCGTGCTGTCGCTGGCGCCCAGTGGCAGCATCAGGGAAACATTGACGCTGCTTTTATCGGCACTCTGCCCAACCGCATTGTTGGCGCCAAACGAACGCTGGACCGTGCCGACCACCTGCGCATCAGCCAGCCAGGGCAACACATCGGAGTAGTAGCGCAGGCCCGCATGGCGCTGCGTTCCATCGGTTTCCAGCAACGCCGTAGCGCGGGTGCTGCCAAGCTTGAGTTCAGCGCCGCCAAAGACGCCATCAAGTACTTTGGCACCCCCCACGCTATTGAGCGCGGGCTTGCCTTTGGCATAGCCCAGCGACCAGCGCAGCGGACCATATTCATCGCTGGCCACCGCATACTTTGAACTGAAATACACCGCGCCGCCACTCAAGTCTGTCGCACCAATGGCCAGTTTGGGGAAACCGGGCATGTCAATGGGCAGTTGCCATTTGACGTTGGCGGAGATGTCGCGCACACCGTTTGCATCCGGCAAACCAGGCGCGGCATTGCGGCTCGTGGTGTACTCGGTAAACCGCCCAAAAACCTCGACCCGAGGCACCAGCCCGAATCCCAAAGTGTAATTTTGCTGGCGGCTGAAGGTGCCCAATGCTGCGGGCTGGTAGTTACCCACACTCAGTGCCATATCGCCAGAGTCCAGCACATAAGCCGATGGAATATTGAGCCCGCCAGTCGCACCCAGACTCGCCACACCCAACCCTTGAGCCCGAACCGTTGCAGCCTGGCACAGGGCGGCAAGCCCCAGCAAAGTGACGGCCGCACGCGGAAAGGAGAAATTTCGAGGTGGCTGAAGCGTGCTCATTGATTTACTCTTGTTTTCAACATCGAATATCTTGTTGCTTAAATAGTCAGCGAATTATAAAGAAAGGTATCCATCCGGGTTGCCGCTCTGCCATCGCCAAGCATCGGCGCACATATCGGCCAAACTGTGCTGGGCGCTCCAGCCCAGCAGGCTTTGTGCTAGCGCCGGGTCGGCATAACACTGGGCCACATCGCCAGGACGGCGCGGAGCCATCCGGAAGGGAACGGGCTGGCCACAGGCCAGCTCGAAAGCTTGCACCACTTCCAGTACGCTATTGCCCCGACCAGTTCCTAAATTCACGGTGAAACTTTCACCTTTATCCAGTAGCACCTGCAGAGCGGCCACATGGCCAATAGCCAGATCCTGCACATGGATATAGTCACGCACACCAGTGCCGTCTGGCGTGGAATAGTCGCCGCCATAAACACTCAAATACGATCGCCTGCCGATAGCCACCTGTGCCACATAGGGCATCAGGTTGTTTGGAATACCACTCGGGTCTTCGCCGATCAGGCCGCTGGGGTGTGCGCCCACCGGGTTGAAGTAGCGTAGCACGCCCAAGCGCCAAGCCGGGTCCGCCATCTGCAGGGCGGCCAGGATGTCTTCAATCACCAACTTGGTGTGGCCATACGGGTTGGTGTGCTGGCGCGGGAAATTCTCGGTGATCGGCACCGAGGCCGGATCGCCATAGACGGTGGCGCTGCTGGAAAATACCAGCGTCTGACAACCCACTGCCGACATCGCTTCGAGCAAACTGACGGCGCCGCCGATGTTGTTGCGGTAGTACTTCAGCGGCTGGGCCACACTCTCACCGACGGCCTTGTCACCGGCAAAGTGCATCACGCCGCCAATCTGGTGGCGCTGCAGCACATCCTGCACCCAAGGTGTGTCGAGTACATCGCCACGCTCGCAGACGATGGTTTGGCCGGTGATTTTCTCAAGACGCTCCAGCACAGCCGGATGGCTGTTGGAGAAATTGTCCAGGATCACCGGTGTGAACCCAGCTTGGATGAGGGCCACGCAGGTGTGACTGCCGATGTAGCCGGCACCGCCGGTTAAAAGTATGTTCATGGTGTCAAAAAGAGTTCGCGTCACCCCTGCGAGGTCAACGAAGAAAAAGAATGATTCAAGAGCACCCAAGCCGCGTAAGGCTGAACATAGGGATGAACCTGCGGATGGCTGGCTGCCTCCTCCAGAGCCAGCCACTGCCAAGCACTGTGCTGTTCACCCACGGGCAGCTTGAGTTGCGCGACCTCGACCCAGGACAGTGCCAGCCAGTGCGGCAAATTGACGTAATGGGTGCTCACGCTGGGGCTAAAAGCGCTGTCTGGGTAAAAATGGTCCCACGCGCCCATCAGCCGGGCTTGGCCTCCGACCTGCTCGCACAGTGCAGGCGCCAGCCCCAGCTCATCGCCTGCCACACGCGCCAAGGCCAAGGACAAGGCTTCATTCTTGCGAATTCGCCCGCCCGGCGTAAACCAGTAGCCACGCGCCGGGGCATTGTTGCGTTGCCCCAACAGTAACTCGCCATTAGGATTCGTGATGACCCAGTCCAGCGACACCAGTGGCAGCGCCGCCACTGCCGCTGCAAATTCATGCAGCGGCAACTCGGGGGTCACTGGTACTTGGCTCATCAGGCACCAAGCTGCATGTTGGCGGCACGCTGCAGTAAAAAGGCAGCAAACTCCTGGTCCACCTCGGGATGACGCAAAGCAAAGTCCACCGAGGCCTTGAGATAGCCCAGCTTGCTGCCGCAGTCATAGCGCACGCCTTCATACTGGTAGGCCATCACGGCCTGCTCCTGCAGCAAAGCTTGAATACCATCGGTCAGTTGAATCTCACCACCTGAACCAGGCTTGAGGTTACGCAACTTGTCAAAAATCCGGCCATCCAGCACATAACGACCGACCACGCCCAAATTGGAAGGCGCTTCTTCTGGGGCGGGCTTTTCGACGATGCCACTGATGGCAAACACATCGCCTTCTCCACACTGAGTCGCCCCTAAGCCCGCAACCACGCCGTAGGAGCGGGTTTGTGAAGATTGAATTCGTTCCACTGCCACCACGCTAGCCTGGTGATTCTCATACTGCTGAAGCATCTGGCGCAACACTGGCGTGCTGGCATCAAGCAAGTCATCGGCCAGCAGCACGGCAAACGGCTCATTGCCGACCACACTTTGGGCGCACAACACAGCATGACCCAGACCCAAAGCCTCGGCCTGACGCACATAGATGCAGTTGACATGCGCGGGCTTGATTTTTTGCACCAATTCCAGCAGCTCGGTTTTTTGCCGCTTGGCCAGCAGGTTCTCCAACTCCCAGGAGCGGTCAAAATGATCTTCAATCGCGCGCTTGCTCTGGCTGGTGACGAAGATCATCTCGGTGATGCCAGCTGCTGCCGCCTCTTCCACTGCGTACTGAATCAGCGGCTTGTCCACAATGGGCAGCATCTCCTTGGGGCTGGCCTTGGTGGCGGGCAGAAAGCGGGTGCCCAGACCGGCAACCGGAAAAACGGCTTTAGTGACTTTTTGAATACTCATGGAAGGATATTTTTGTAAAAAAGAAAACTGGTGAACAGAGCCGATTTTGCACTGTTAATACGCATTTTTATGTAGAAAACCTTTAAAAATGGTGGCGAAAATGATTTTTAGATCCAGCCACATCGACAGGTTTTCAATGTAATACAGATCGTACTCGACACGTTTTTCCATTTTTTCCAGCGTGTCGGTTTCTCCTCTAAAACCGTTGATCTGCGCCCAGCCAGTGATGCCTGGCTTGACCTTGTGACGCAGCATGTAACGCGGCACCAACTCCTTGTAGTGGTCGTTATGCACCACTGCATGAGGCCGTGGCCCAACAACCGACATGCGCCCCTGCAGCACGTTGATGAACTGTGGCAACTCATCCAGGCTGGTGCGGCGCAGAAAAGCACCCAACGGGGTGATGCGTGAATCATTTTTCTGGGCTTGCGTGACTTGAGCGCCTGACTCCTGATGCACCACCATACTGCGGAACTTGTACACCAAAATTTTCTTGCCGTTCCAGCCATCGCGGTGTTGCTTGTACAGCACCGGACCAGGCGAGGTCAGCTTGATGGCCAGCGCAATGACCAGCATCAGCGGGCTGATCAGCACCAAAATCAGACTGGCAACCAGGTAATCCTGCACGGCCTTGAACACACGCATGGCACCAGTGATGGGCGAAGCCGACAAATCCAGCATCGGAATACCCACCACCTCACTGATACCATGATTGATCAGCTTGAGGGCAAACAGGTCCGGGGCTAGCCGGATATTGGCCGTACTAAAGCGCAAGGCATCCAACGAAACTTTAATGCCCTCTTCATCACTGAGCGGAAGGCACAACCACACCTCATCCGGCGAGGTACTGGCATCTTTCCCAAGTTTGGCCTGCTCGGCCATCCAAGGAGCTAGTTCGGCAGGCTCCAAGCTAGCCGTTAGCCGCAGACCACTCCAAGCCGACTGTGCCAAGGCATGCTGAACATGCTCACTGGAGGCACCCTTCCCCACCAGCACCAGCGTCTTATAGTTGTAGCCACGCGCACGCAGCCAACGCAAACTGGCATAAACCACCAGCCGCTGCAACAGCAGCCCGGCCAGCACACTAGCCCCCCAGATCACAAACCACAGTCGTGAAAATTCAGCCGAGAGCTTGCTGAAAAATAGCACCACCAGAATCATCAGCAACGTCCCCAGCCAGGCCAGCGCGACCGAACGCAGCAGAACCCCTAGGTCATTCACACGCCATGACTGGTGCAGACTGGACAACAAAACCGGCAGCAGCAGTGAAGCCACAAGAACGATCAGCTTGTAGGCCGGTGCAACCGGCTGCTGCGCCAACTCTCCGTAGGGGGAAAGGTAGGCCAGCAGACCGCAACCCCAGATAATCAATGCATCGATAGTCACCGACACATGCCGAATGGCTGGCGATGACAGTCTTATCGGCGGGCGGTACATAACTCTTTTCCTTTTACCAAGAGCAGCGCCAGCAAGGCGCCAGCCATGTCAATTCCCACATCCATCAGGCGAGGATGCCGATCAATGGCAAAAAACTGCAGTCCTTCGGTGAGTAGTGCCAGCGCCAGCGCAGCCAGCAGCACACGTTGCGTCGGCCAAACCAGCGGGCGGACCCAAAGTACTAGTGCCATCCCGAAAAAAAGCACCAAGTGTGCCCCAGACGACACCCATGATGGTGCATGCAGCGTTTGCACCGTGTCGCTACGCCAGACGCCCGGCATTTGCGTGCCCACCAACAGCGCGAGTACCTGCAGAATCACTAGGCTCCATGAGAAACGATGTGACATCAAACACTTACCTTGTTTTTTGCAGGCTCTGCAATGCGGCTTCAAAACTTGTCAGAACGGCTTGGCGATCCATGTGCTGGGTGGCATGAACACGCCCCGCAACCCCGAGTCTCTCTCGCCAGGCCGCATCAGCGGCCAGAGCTAAAACGGCATCAGCTAAAGCGCGTGGATTTTCGGGCAAAACGACCAGACCGCAGTCCTGTACAACTTGGGCCAGCTCGGTGCCCAGCTGCGCCGTGGCAATCACCGGCCGGGCGCTGGCCAACATACCAGTCAGCTTGCTAGGCATGACCAAGTCCGCCGCATCAGCGCGCTGTGGCAGCAGATGAATATCTGCCATCGCCAGCAAATCGGGCAAGCGCTCTGCAGGCTGCAAGTCCATAAAACGCACTTGCGCCAAGCCTTCACATTGCGCCACCAGGTCGGCGCGCCCCACGCCGTTGCCGCAGAACACAAAGAACAGCGGGTTTGCAGGAAGCTCCGCTATAGCTTCCTGCGCAGCGCACAGCCTAGCCGCTTGAGCCAGCACCTCCAAGCCCTGCTTGGCACCCATGTTGCCGGAATACAGCGCCACCACCGCATCCGCCGGAAAACCCAACTCATCGCGGTAAGCCTGAGTGCCCTCGGTCGAATTCGTGACAAACGAGGCCACATTCACCCAATTGGGCAGCAACATACACCGCGCTGCCTCCACGCCCTTGGCCTGCGCGCGCACCAGCATGCGTTGCGAAATGGTCGATACCACATCAAATCGGCGCATCAGCCAGCGCTCCCCCGCAACAACCATGCGCTTGAGTTGAACCCCCTTAAGGAGGCCCAGATCAAATGCAGCATCCACTTCATAATCCTGAATATGCAACCAAACGCTGGCACCACTCAAACGTGCCACAGCCCAAGCCGCAGGAGCGCAAAATAGCGGCGGCTCGACCACCCAGACCACATCAGGCCGCCACAGCACCTGCCGCAGCATGACTGGCAGACTGCTGAGCGCAAAACTGGCGAGGTGCAAAATCCGCTTGGCACCGCCCGGACGCGTAGGCACCCACAACGGGCAGCGCCACACATCTACGCCTTGCCATCGCTCACGCCGCCAAGTACTGCCCGAATAGCCAGAAGCCACTGCCCAATCAGGGTAATAAGGAGGAGCGGTAACGACTCGGACCTCGTGGCCACGCGCCGCCAGCCAAGTCGCCATCTCGCCCGTGTACTTACCAATTCCCGTAAGCTCGGGGGAAAAATTAATACCGTAGATAAGGATTTTCAAAAAATTAACCGAATTAAAAAAATAAACAAATCATGAAGACACTATTTCATAAATTTACTCGGTACAAATACACGATCGACATTTTTTTTACGCAACTCACCCACCAGCCAAACCAAAACAAAGTACACCAAAAATTTTGAGGCCAAGCCTATTATGAGGTAGCCAGTACTACTGTACGAATGCCCACAAATAACCACCGACAACAGAACAATTACCATACTGACAATTGCAATTAATGTGCCATGTACTCTTCCAAAATTCCATGTTGCCAACCCAACAGGAATTCCATAAAAAATCCATAAACTTATTTGGATTCCGATCACCACGTCAACCCATGCAATCAACAACATTGCAATCAAGTAGAAAAAGAAGGTGAAGCACCAACTATTAAATTTCATTTAAAGCTCTATCGTATTGCAAAAGAGCCTACAAATGTATGACTCGTTGACTTAGAAGCAAGCACATCCTCAAGCGCCTGGAGCAAGTTATGCGTAACAGTTTCTATCTCAAAATTTTTGGTAAAACAGGCTTTTGCATTAACCCGCATCGCGCTTTTGTCTTCAGGACTCAAGGCCATCCAGTCAGACAAAAGTTGGCCTGCACCGGCCTGTGTGTCGGGATGAATGATACCGGCACCGGCTTCCTTGATTTCGCGCCAAATATTGACCTGATATGTTGTCAGCACCGGCACGCCCCAAGCCAGCGCCTCTGCCACCACAATGCCAAAGTTCTCCTGGTGCGACGGCAACACAAAGGCATCGGCCACATCGTAGGCGCCCCACTTGACCGCCCCTTTTAGCATGCCGGTAAACGTGACCCGGCTCTCAACATTTAACTGCCGAGCCAGGTTTTTCAGTTCGGCAATCCATGCCGCATCTCCAGGACCTGCCATGATGAGATGCAGCGCAGGGTCAGCTTCTGCTGCCTTGGCAAAAGCGGGGATCAGCAAATCGCATCCTTTTTTCGGATGAATACGCGAAAGGTAAAGCAGGTTACGCTTACCTTCAAGCTCAGGGAAACTTTCGAGAAATGCTGCACGGGCCTGCGCTGGCGCAACGTCAGGCGCCTTAATGCCGTAGCCTACCAATCGCTCACGCGCCTTGTAGAGCCAAAACGACTGGCGCGCCAGCACCATTTCCTCTGCCGTGGTAAAGAGCACAAAATGTGCATCCCGCAGCGTCCGGTATTCCGCCCATGGCCAGTAAAGCCACTTTTTAAGGTGCTTGCGCGGGTATTTCCGGGCAAACCACGGATCAAGCATGCCATGAAGAAAAACCACATACCGCAGACCAAGCTGCCGCGCAACCTTGGCTACACAGTAGCTGTGGTAAGTCCACATGCCGTGAATAATGATGATGTCGTACTTGGCGCCATGCTCACGCAGCCAGGGCTCCAGCCTTGGCGCAAAACCATACCCTAGGTAGCTGGGGCCAAGCAGATAAACCGCCGAAGAACAGAGCCGCTCATCAAGCGGTGAGCCAGGTGCGTCAAGACAAACAGTTTGCACACTGTGGCCGTTTTTCACCATAGCAATACCCTGCTGAATCAGCCCTTCGACAGGGCCACCCGCAGCAGGATTCAGGGTGGGAATGACTTGTAGGATTTTCAGAGAGCTACCCGAATAAAATTGCGAAAAACTAAAGGGGACAGGGGAATTTTTCCCGCTTCTTCACCGGTCGACACGGATACCCAAAGCACACCATACCTGCCTGCATATCGGAAAAAACAGAACTCCGCGCACCAATAACAGCACCCTGCCCGATAGAGACACCCGGTGCAACAAAGACATCGGCAGCCAACCAAGCCTCTGGCCCAATCGTGATTTTCCGGGAACGAATAGGAAAATCTGGCTGCGTGTAATCATGATCACCCGTGCATAGATAGCTACTTTGTGACACCACAGCATTAGCACCTATCTCTATATCCCCTAGGCTATACAGCACCACATCGTCGCCAATCCAAGCATGATCGCCAATACTCACCTTCCATGGATAGGTAATAACGACGCTAGGACGGATAACCGCTCCTAAGCCCACTTTTGCACCAAAGCATCGCAACAGCCAGCGCCGGAAACCATAAACAAACTGGGGAGATCCGTGAAAAAGTGTAGCCTGCACCAGCCACCACAACTGCACAGCTATAGCTGATCTTCCGCGAAATCCGGGTGGCATACGAAAACGCGATAAATCCTGCATCACTTTTTTTTATCAAAAATAATCTCAACTGACCAATCTAATGCTCGCCGAATATTAAACTGCTGTACAAAGCACTGAGGCATTCGTTCAGCTACAAGCAGGGTTCTACATCTAGGATTGGAGAGAGAAATAAACTAAATAAGTTTCAATTAAAAACCTCGATGCCATTAATTATCTGCCGATAAATATTCTCGTAAGTATTCATGGTGTGCTGTGTGTCAAATTTAGCAGCTTGTTTGAAGCCCTGCGCTTGGCACTGCTGTTGTTTATTCAAAGACAGCATCAAGATATGGGCTACTTGCTTGCCAGCTTGAACCGCCCAAACAGCTGGATCACTATCGGGCCGCCGAGGAATATAAAATGCAGCTTCACCACCCACTTCAGTCATCGGTGCTTCACCCGTTGTGAGTACAGGGCAGCCGCAAGCCATCGCCTCGGCAATTGGCCAGCCGAAGCCTTCGGCCAGACTAGGAAAAATCATCAACCGTGCAGCTGAATACGCAGCGCAAACCTGCTCGTCCGTCAAACCAGCCAAAAATCGGACTTCCCCTTTACCCATCACGCTTTGAGCTATTGTTTTCATGGCATCTGTCGGTGGCGCCCCCACCATCCACAGTGGCAATGGGCTCGGTTCTTGCCGGGCGTAAGCCGCATAAATTTCCAGCACACCAACACGATTCTTGTACCACTGATTACCGCCTACATGCAGCAAAAAACCAGATGCAGGTACGGTCAGACCGACGGCGATAAGGGCGGGTAAATATTCAGCTCGACTCATACACTGAAAAGGAAAGTTCAACCCGTTATAAACGACCGTCGAAACGCGGGGCTTGGTCGGCAAAAATCGTTGCAAATCAGTACAGGTTTTTTCAGACACAGACACAAAATTTTGTCCACGCCCAAACCCGCGCCGAATCATCGCCTGGTACTGCCGACCAGTCCAGCCTGTTGGATTTTCTACAAACTCGCCCAAGGAAGAGCGTAGCGCCATGAAGTCATGCACATGAATGACATGCGGGCGCTTCGACACCAAGGGAACCCATGAACCAAGTGCTTGGTCCGAAAAAACGAAAAGGGTATCAAGCGTTAATTTTTTGAGACGCGCCCGTACCTGCAGCGGAAAGACAACGAACTGATCCAGATAGCCCAGCCATTTTTTAAACCGTTGACTCACAGGCAAGCGATAAAAGTAAGCATCTGGTGACCATACCTCAACCGTATGGCCACGCGCCTTCATGCCTTGCTGAATCATGCTAGCAAAGCGCGGCATGCTTTGACTTGCAAGGAAGTGCGGATGCGTAAAAAGAATTATATTCATCATTCCAATTTTCTGGAAAATAATCGTAAAGATGCGATTGCCAGCCCTAACAGCAAATAGCCCAGTGCATTTACAGTCAACTGCCCAATGATTGACCAAGATAGCAAGGCGAGACTTGTTGTTATCCAAAGCAACAGCGGCAAGGTATTAGTAGATGACTTTACGATAAACAATGATTTGCGCAGACCAGTCACAATCACCATCAGTTTTAGAACAATAAAAGCAAAACCCAGCAATCCCCCTTCCAGAATCGTGCGTGCGGCCTCAGTTTCTGCTAGCAAGAAAGTTCGCTGCCCTGTTGCAGCAGCACCAGCAAAATTAGTTCCTACGCCTAGCCCATTCCCGATCAATGGCAGACTCTTATAAATACCTGGTTCGCCAAAAAACATAGCTATAACACGGTCGGAAAGATCTTCTGACTGTGAGGCAGACTCAAAACGCTCCAAATTGGCATCAATTGAGCGAGAAAAAAAATAAGGGGTCAATCCGAGCAATCCCGATACGATCACGAGCATTACCACAGTGGAACCTTTTTTTGACCCTTTTGAATACAGTAGAGCGGCAACGACGTAGACGAAAAATAAAATTCCGAAAAATATAATCGCCCCACGCGAGCCGCTGACTATGGTGGCAATGCCTAATGCCAGCACACAAATTTTAGGCATCCATTTTCGGTTCCATAATTTTGTACCTGGGACAAGCAGTGCCAAAACGAAGGGCGTGGTCAGCGCTAGCAACGTGGTGTAACCAGCAGTGAATGAAAAAGTACCTGTTGTACGCACAATATCAGCAGTAACTAGAAACACGGTGCTTTCATCACCATCCACCTGTTTGTTTAAAAATGCTCCAGGCGGAAGAAAATGCTGCATGATTGCGAGAGGCGTCATGACAAGCAAAACAAGTATGATTGTTTTACCAATGAAATTAAAATCATGCGTAGTAAGCGATACCGCTGCCACATAAGCAAACCAAAGGTACAGCAACCAAAATCTTGCACCAATGATAAAGATCAAAGGGGAAGTTTGGTTAACAATAAGCTGCAAAAGTCCCCAAATCAAAAAAATAGCGGTCCAAAGCCATAAAATCTGTATATTTAATTGAGTAAATTTAAGTTTTCCTGATTTTATTCCCCAATAAATTCCGTAAAGCGCCATAGCATCACGCAGCAGTACCAACGGGTTTGTGAGAGAAGAAGAAATCCACTTGCGAAAAGCACCTTCAAAAATAACAATTAATAAAATTCCAATAAATAGCTTGGCAATTTTACTCAACTGCGGTTTAGTGGTGATATGTGCACCTCTTGAGTTTAAGGCAGTAGGGTTGTCGTACATCAGTACATCCAGTCCTGTATGAGCTGACCAACACGCCCACGATAAGCTTTCCAAGTAAAGTGGCGAGATGCCTCAAACGCATAGCCACGGGCTGCAAATAATGCTTCTCTGTTTTGAATTCTTGCCTTGATGCACTGATAAAGGCTATCTTCATCACACTCGACAATCCAGCCCGAACTAGGAAACTGTTCAATCATGGCTTTGGCACCTGTTTGCGTGGATATGATAGCAGGTGTACCACAAGCCATTGCCTCCGCAACCACCATTCCAAACGAATCAAAGCGGGATGGCAACAAGAGGCAATCCGCCTGCGCCAACATGTGATATAGCGCAGCCTGCGCTACACCTGGGGAATAACTGGCACATGGAGTTTCTTCAATTTTCTGAACCCAGCCAGGTTCACCCTGACCACCAACAAAGCTCAGTTTGTAAGGTAATGACTCTGTGCATAGGCGCTTAAAAACCGACAAAATTATGTCAATGGCTTTCCGATGACTTAAAGCACCAGCAAAAATAAAATGTAAAGGCTGCGCATGAATTCGCCAACCGCCAACATCATCTGGTAGCGTAGCACCCAATAACATAGGGCGCACCTTATCAGCTGAAACTCCAGCATCCAGATAACCTTCAGCCGCCAACGGCGAACAGGTCAAAATCATATCAGCCAATGCAATTTCTTCATCTTTTCGACGGTTAATCTCTTTCAGATAAGGTGTAGATTTTACCTTTATCAGTCGGGTGCCAGCAAGGTGATGCAGGGATGGTGCATCCAATATGCAACGTGCCCCAATTGCTTTGGCTGCACGAAATGTATGGTACGCAGAATTTTCATAAGCGACTACTACTTTTGGCTGCAAGCGTGAAATATGCTGAGCGACCCACCAGTCAAATAAATGAAAAATACGATGGGCGTAATCTTCGCGCGAAAAACCTGACGGAAGAACCCCACCTGCGCGCAACAACCCCTGAAACATCATCGGATGACGCCTCAGCTCAGATGGAATACCCACTTTTTTGACGCGCTGGGCATAAGAAACTGG